>Ga0208509_1000171_pt1 | contig 27462 bp, 28 predicted proteins | sample LakWasMeta7_HOW4_2_FD_183857 | JGI IMG/M metagenome (GOLD analysis project Ga0208509, IMG submission 183857) | Freshwater sediment methanotrophic microbial communities from Lake Washington under simulated oxygen tension - Sediment Metagenome... | ecosystem: Environmental > Aquatic > Freshwater >...
GCTTGAGGAAAAACCGATCGAACGCTTTTTATTTGAAACCCGCTATGGATTCTGCAGCCACTACGCTGCCGCCTTCGTTTACCTGATGCGTGTGGCCAACATTCCCGCTCGCGTGGTGACGGGTTATCAGGGCGGGGAATTTAACAAGGTCGGCAATTTTCTGGAAATCAGACAGGCCCATGCCCATGCCTGGGCGGAAGTCTGGCTGGCGAAAAAGGGCTGGGTTCGCGTTGATCCGACGGCTGCGATTGCTCCGGAGAGGATTGAACAGGATATCAATGTCGAGCAACAAATCGCCAGCGGCCTCGTCAGTTTTGCGCCCGCCGACGCGCGTGCCCGAACGGTGTTCAGCTGGCTGAAACAAACGCGTCAGCTTTGGAACAGCGTGGATTACAATTGGCAGCGCTGGGTCATCAATTACAACAGCCTGAATCAGGCCGGTTTTCTGTCGTCACTGGGCATCGATGATTTGAAGACGATGGTTTACTGGATGATCGGCCTGATCGGATTGATCACTGCGCTACTGAGCGTATTACTGTTGCGCCGGCAACAGGCGGACGATCGGGCTTTGCGTATCTATCGTCGCTTCTGTATAAAAATCGCCAAAGCCGGGTTGATAAGAAGTGCAGGGGAGGGGGTAAGGGATTTTGCCGAACGCATCAAGCTAACACTGCCCGAGCAGGCAGCCGATATCGACCATATCACCGCGCTCTTTATCAAACTGCGTTACGGTTGGGAGGCCGGAAGGGACGATTTGAAACAATTGGACAAATGCGTTTCTGCGCTGAAGATTCAATTTCAGGCAGTCCCAAAAGATGCCTGAGCGCCTGGCCGAAGGCCTGAAAATTCAGACCTTCTTCGCGGAATTTTTATCGCTCAAAGAGGACGAAGCCTACGCATGGAAGAACGGAGTTAAAAGACTTGCGACTGATACCGCGCAAAGTCACGCGGTGAGGCTATTCCACTTTTTCCACATCAAACACCGTGCCGCGAATGGCGGTGACTCTGACCTTGGTGTCAATTTCACAGTCTTCGCCACGGACTTTCCAAAGGGTATCGTCGACTTTGATTTGCCCCTGGCCGTTTTTAATGGCTTTGGTCAAATTGAATACCCGACCGATATATTGCGCACCGCGTTTATTCAGCAAGGGCTGATCACTTTCTATGGGATGTTGCGTGCCATAAAATTTCCAGACAATGATAGTGGATACCGACAGGATCGAAAAAATGAACAGCTGCACATCCATGATCAGCGAGGGCATCAGCCAAACGATGCAACCGGTGATAACACCCGAAATCGCCATCCACATAAAGAAAAAGCCGGGCACCAATAATTCCACGATCAGCAGCAACAGCGCCAATACCCACCAATACCAAAACACGAATTCCAGTTCAAGCATGATGCAGCCTCAGGTAGCTTGATGGGTTTTTGCCATCGCTTCCTTGGCCAGTTCGGCAATGCCGCCAATGGAGCCAATCACGCTGCCGGCCTCCAACGGCATGAAGATCAGTTTGCTGTTTTCGGCGGAGGCGATGTGCTGCAGGGACTCGATGTATTTTTGTGCAATAAAGTAATTAATGGCCTGGATATCGCCTTTGCCGATAGCTTCCGATACCATCATGGTTGCCCTGGCTTCGGCCTGAGCCAAACGCTCTCTGGCGTCGGCGTCTCGATAAGAGGCTTCCTTGCGGCCTTCGGCTTCCAGAATGGCGGCCTGTTTTTCGCCTTCGGCGCGCAGGATTTCAGACTGTCTGGCACCTTCCGCCTCCAGGATGGCGGCGCGTTTCAAGCGGTCAGCCTTCATTTGTCGGCTCATCGCTTCAACCAGGTCTTTGGGCGGCGCAATATCCTTGATTTCGATGCGGGTTACCTTGATGCCCCAGGGCGTAGTGGCGTCATCGACAACTGAGAGCAGACGGGCGTTTATTTCATCCCGGCGGGACAATAATTCATCCAGATCCATCGAGCCCATGACGGTACGGATATTGGTCATGGTCAGATTCAGAATGGCCCAGTCCAGCTTGCTGACTTCATAAGCCGCCTTGGCCGCGTCCATGACCTGGTAAAAAACCACGCCATCCACGGTTACCATGGCGTTATCCTTGGTAATCACTTCCTGCGACGGCACGTCCATGACCTGTTCCATCATAATCATCTTGCTGCCGATGCGATCGATGACCGGCATGATGATATTCAAGCCCGGCGTCAGCGTATTGGTATATCTACCAAAGCGTTCAACGGTGTATTCCATGCCTTGAGGCACCGATTTGACACTCATGAACACCAGTACTATCGCAAAAACAAATAATGCCAAAACAAACACACCAAAACCACCCATACAGACTCCAAATATTTCGATAAAGATTGACCGCGAAATTGCAGCGTGAACAATTCAAACTGAAAAGGTAAAACCTATTAAAATAGCGCCGGTCTGTCATGAGCAGACGCTTAACTAATAATAATGTAAATCTATCTAAATGTAAGTTTAACGAGTAAATACCATGATAACTGCTGCTTTTCACATCGGATTCTACACGCTCATTTTTTTCATCATCGGCATGATCAAACCGCAGTGGGCTTTATTCTTTATGAAAAAACCGGACCGGTTTGTGGTTGTCGCCATCTCGACGGTCTTGTTTATGGTCGCTGCGACGCTGTATGGCGAAGGCAATCGTCAGGAAAAACTTGAACAACCAACGACAAAACAAGCCGTACCTCAAGACAGCTCGCCTGCGCCGGTGCCTGAAGTCGCCCCAGCCAAACCGGTCCCTGAAGCAGCCCCTGCCAAATAAGCCTTTTTATCAACAAAAGCATGATACGCCGGGGATGGCCTGAGTCAGCTGCACGCGCTAAATACCCTACAGGGCCACGATGGAGTATTACAAGGATGGGCACGAAGTAAAGTCAAAAATCTTCGTGTCCATCCTGTAATTCGGGGATGAAAAGGCAACTTAAAAAGAACCGCGTCAGTGTACGGTTAACAATAAACGATGCTTTTCTTTAAAAAGCACTGCAGCAAGGTTACCCGGCAATGACAGTGATAAGGGCGCTATAGCAGAGTCGCTTACAAGCCGGCAATGAAACCGGCCGATTCTATCCCGGAAATGGCGCAGCGCTCATCCTGATCGGATACATCGCCGCTGATGCCTACGGCGCCGAGGATGTTGTTTCGGCTGTCGCGAATCAGCACGCCGCCCGGAACCGGCATGATTTTACCTTCGGAAACGCTGATTAATGCATTCATAAAGTCCGGCCGCTGCTCGGCTACGATGCCCAGATTGCGCGATGAAATCCCCATGTTGACGGCGCCCCAGGCTTTGGCTATGGCGATTTGCTGTCTGAGCAGGGTGGCCCCGTCTTCTCTTTGCATGGCTTTCAAGTGACCAGCCTGGTCCAGTACAACGACAGTCAGCGGCGAAAGATTCAAGCGCCGGGCTTTGCCGATGGCGGCGCCTATAATTTGATTGGCGTTTTCCAATGTTAGTGATTTCATAGGGATGTCTCTCCTTGGAAGATTTGTTATTTTAATTTTAATAGGGGGCGCAGATGGCCCCAAACTTTCTCGGCAATAAGGGGCTGCGCTTTGGCATTCGGGTGCAGACCATCGGCTTGCATCAACTCTTTCACCAGTGCGACGTCTTCGAGTATAAAAGGGATATATGGCATCCTCATTTCTGTCGCGAGTTCGGCATATACTTTATAAAAAGATTCAGTATAACGCTTGCCGTAATTAGGCGGAATTCGCATGCTCAACAACAGCACTTTTGCTCCGGTTTTCTGGGCGCGGCGGGTAATTTCGGCCAGATTGCTTTTCAAGAGTTTGGGCGACAGTCCTCGCAAGCCGTCATTGGCGCCCAGTTCAATCATTACAATATCGGGCTTGTGCCGTGCCAGGACAGGGTCTATGCGGGCAAGGCCGCCGGCGCTGGTGTCGCCGCTGATGCTTTCATTGTGGATCACGCAAGGGCTTTTTTCCGCCGCCAGCCTGTTTTGCAACAACGACACCCAGCCTTTCCCGGCTTCAATTCCGTAACCGGCACTGATACTATCGCCCAATACGACAATCGAGTTCGCCATGGCCGTTAACGGCATGTACAAAACTATTGCAATAAATAACAATCTACTCATTATGAATACTCAAACGGATAACGCACAAAACACCATTATAGCCGCAGAAAATCTGGGCAAGTCGGTTGCAACGGCTGACGGCCTGCTGCACATCTTGTCATCGATCACGCTGACGATCAAGAGCGGCGAAAGCATTGCCATCGTCGGTGAATCCGGTTCCGGCAAATCGACTTTAATCAGCCTGCTGGCAGGACTGGACACCCCCACGTCCGGTTCCATTCAGGTGAAAGGCAAAACCATTACTGCCATGAACGAAGACGGCAGGGCCGACCTGCGTAATGAGTTGATCGGTTTTGTGTTCCAGTCTTTTCAATTGCTGCCGGGGCTCACCGCGCTGGAAAATGTGATGCTGCCGCTGGAGCTGAGCGGCAGCAAGCATGCCAAAGCACAAGCGGCGGCCTTATTGGATAGGGTGGGTCTGAGCCATCGCCTGTCGCATACGCCCAAGCAGCTGTCCGGCGGCGAACAGCAGCGGGTGGCCCTGGCCCGGGCCTTTGTGACCCGACCCGCGATTCTGTTTGCCGATGAACCCACCGGCAATCTGGACAGCAAGACAGGCACCCACATTATTGACTTATTGTTCGAGCTTAACCTGGAAAACAACACGACTCTGATTTTGGTCACCCATGACCCGCTGCTGGCGGCGCGTTGCCAGCGCACGCTGCGACTGGATGCAGGGCGATTGTTATGAACCGCTTTAATCTGGCATTACGAATGTTATGGCGCGACAGCCGCTCCGGGGAATTGACCATACTGATTCTGGCCCTGATGATCGCGGTTACCAGTTCATCGGCCATCTCGCTGTTTGCAGACCGTTTACAGCGCACCATGACTTTGCAGGCCGCGGAATTTCTGGCGGCCGATCTGGTCATTGCCAGCCCTGCTCCGATTCCGCAAGCCTGGCTGGCCAAGGCACAGGAGCTTATGCTGGCCAAGGCGCAAACGCTGGAATTTTCCAGTGTGCTGATCGAAAATGACGAGCTCTTGTTAGCCAGCGTTAAGGCGGTCAGTGACGGCTATCCGTTGCGCGGCTATCTGAAAACCAGCACAACGGATTATCTGGATGAGACAACGGTGCACGAAGGGCCGGAACCCGGCACGGCCTGGGTTGAAAAACGCATTTTGCCGGCGCTGAAATTGAATCTGGGCGACGCCTTGATCGTCGGCGAAAAAAAACTGACGCTCAGCCGCATCATTACTTACGAACCCGACAAGCGCGGTGATTTCTACAGCTTTTCGCCGCGCGTGATGATCAACGATGCCGATCTGCAGGCTACCGGCGTTTTACAGCCCGGCAGCCACGTGCATTATTTCTTTCAGTTCAGCGGCGATAACAAAGCCTTGTCCGTCTTCAAGCAATGGCTCAAGCCGCAACTGAATCCCTCGCAGCGGCTTATGGATATTCACGAAGACCGGCCGGAACTGGGCTCGGCGCTAAGCCGTGCCGAACGTTATCTGGGCCTGTCCAGCATTGTCGTGATCCTGATTGCCGGCGTCGCCATTGCGATGGCTACGCGTCGTTATACCGAACGGCATTTTAATACCTCTGCGCTGTTGCGCTGCCTGGGCTGCAAGCAGCGGGAAATCCTCTGGCTGTACAGTTGCCAATTTGTCGTGCTCGGCGTATTGGCCAGCGCCGCTGGTTGTCTGCTGGGCTGGTTTGCGCAGGAAGGTTTGTTTTATCTGTTAAGAAATCTGTTGCCTCCGCAACTGGCTGGACCTGGATTATTGGCGGTTTTCTTCGGCTTTATCACCGGCATGGCGGTGTTGCTGGGCTTTGCCTTGCCGCCCTTATTGCGGCTTAAACGTGTCTCGCCGCTCAGAGTGCTGCGCCGCGAACTGGAGCCCTTGCCCGGCAGCGCTTGGCTGATCTACGGTTTGGCCATCAGTATTGTCGGGGTATTGATCTGGCGCTACACCGATGATCTTAAGATGACTGCCACGATTATGGGTGTCGGTTTGATTGTTTTACTGCTGTTGGCGGTGCTGGTGAATGCCTTGCTCGGATTGGCCCGCAAAGGCTTGCCGCAGATGAATCTGGTGTGGCGTTTCGGCTTGCAGGGATTGTTGCGCAACAGCCGCGCCAGCGTCAGCCAGATTCTGGCTTTCAGCCTGACCCTGGTGGCCATGGTTTTAAGCTTTACGGTACGAAACGATTTAATCGATAACTGGCAAAAACAGTTGCCTGAACAGGCGCCCAATCATTTTGCGCTGAATATCTTTCCCGACCAGCAGTCGCAGTTTGAACAGGATTTGCAACAGCAGCACATCACCGGCAGCCGGTTTTTCCCGGTGGTAAGAGGCCGCCTGGTCACCATTAATAATATCCCGGTACAACAGATCGTCAGCAAAGACAGTCAGGGCGAGGCGGCTACTCAGCGCGAGCTCAGCTTAACCTGGTCAAGAGAATTGCCTGAAGACAATAAAATTATTGACGGTAGCTGGTGGCAATCCGATCAGTCCGGCCTGGTGTCTGTTGAGCAGAAACTGGCCAAAAACCTTAAAATCAACATGGGCGACCGCTTGACCTTCACCGTCGGCAGTGAACAGCTGAATGCAACGGTGGCCAGTATCCGCAATCTGCAGTGGGATACCATGAAGCCCAATTTTTACATGATTTTCTCGCCGGGTACGCTCGACGCCTATCCCAGTACCTTCATCACCAGTTTTTATTTGCCGGAAGACGCTAAAGAGCTGTTGAACAACCTGGTCAAAAAATACCCGAGCACCACCATACTCGAAGTTGATTTAATCTTGCGGCAATTCAAAACTATTCTGACGCAGTTGACCGCAGCGATCAATTACCTGTTGTACTTTGCCTTGATGGCCGGTTTTACGGTGCTTTTTGCCGCCGTTTACTCGACACTGGATAATCGAATCCATGAGGGCGCCTTGATGCGTACGCTGGGTGCAAACCGCTCGTTTTTAAGACAAAGCCAGATCATTGAATTTACTTCGCTGGGCTTTATTTCCGGGGTGTTGGCGATCATTATTTCAGAGGCCATACTCTATGCCCTGTACAGCCAGGTCATGCACATGGATTATGCGCCTTCATATCTTCTGTGGGGTCTATTGCCCTTAATCGGTGCGTTATGCGTGGGATTGGCCGGATGCTGGGGTGTTAGGCACGTGCTGAACAAGTCGCCGCTATTGGTTTTAAGGGAACTATAATGAGGGCGGGGTTATAATTCATAATTTGTTCATATTCAATCGACTATTCTTCAACGAAACTTAATCAAAGGTGATCTCCATGAAAAAATTTACACTTCCTATCGTTATTGTCGGCAGCGCATTGATGACTGCATGCGCCACTTATAGCGGATGGACACCTAGCGTCGATCCTTATGGCGACCCGAATGCGTATCGTATCAACCAGGATATGGCAGAGTGTCAGCAGCTTGCCAAGCAGGCATCCGGCGGTGCCGTTAAAGAAACCGCGATCGGAGCGGGCGTGGGCGGCTTGCTCGGCGCGGCTGGCGGTGCGGCGGTCGGCGCCTTCACAGGCGATCCCGGTATGGGCGCGGCTTACGGCGCGGCAGCCGGCGGTTTCGGTGGCGGCGCCTATAAAGGCTTTGATGCCGATGCCCAGTACAAAAGATCCTATTCCAGCTGCCTGAGAAACCGCGGACACCGCGTTGTGAACTAAGGCTTTTATAAACATCCCAGGCGACACAGGGACGTGTCGCCTAAAACCATTCTTTCTCGATGCTATTGCTGCATCTGATCCTCTCGGGCAAAGCGCAACAACAAGGTTGATAAACTGCGTTCGCTTTCTTGCGTATAAACCCCGTTCGATTCATATACTGTCAGTATTTCCGATCTCAACTTGGCCTCCGTGCGGCTGAAAGTCAGCGCAGAAACTTTGGCCGCGCTATGCGCATAGGCACGAAAGTCGACACGTCTGTTTAAATAAAAGCCTGCCATGCTGGCCTGTCCTGTTATCTTTGTTAGCGCATGCACCGGGAGCAGTAGATACAGCAAGCCCTGCTGCGCCACTAACTGACCGGCGATGGCGAGCAAATCGGCATAGGGCAGTTGATCGTTATGCCGCGCAGTCATTCTAAGGGCAGCGGTGGTCTTGGAGTGATTTTCAAAAAACGGCGGATTGCTGATGACCAAGTCATATTGCCGCCCGGCAATACCGGCAAAACCTTGAATATCCTGATGCACGGCCTCAAGACGATCAGCCCAGGGGCTACGGCTGAAATTAAGACAGGCCTCCTGATAAGCCGGCGCAGTCAGTTCCACGGCGGTCACCTTGGCCGCTCCCCGTTGCGCCGCGATCAATGCCAGCACGCCCGTGCCGGTCCCGATATCCAGCACATTATCGCCGGATTTCACCGGCGCCATGGCGGCAAATAAAACGGCATCGGTGCAGACTTTCATCGCGGATAGATTCTGCTGCACGGAAAACTGCTGAAAGCGGAAGGTGGACATTAAGCTCAGTACTCACAAAGATGATTTATGTAAATTAAAGACAGACGTCGAGCCATAAGCGACGATCATTTCTAAGCCATCAACGGCAAATAATCGGCAGAAAGCTGTCAGTCGTTTTTGATGTTTAAAATGGGGATGTTCGCTCAAGCTATTGGCATTTAAGCAATGATCAAATAACAATGACTTTAACTTCCTGAATAGCACTCAGCTTTTTATCGCCCGTCAGAAACTGATCCGCGCCGGATGTTATAGCGCAAGCCAGTTGGATGGCATCGGGTGTGCGTAATGAATTGGGATAGTTGGCTCGCAACTCGGTGGCTATATCGATGACGGTTGCATCGAGTTCGATCACTTCCAAGCCTGGCAACCGAAAAAATCGGTCGTAGCAGTCCAGCAATGCCGAGTTTTTGGACTTCAACGGTAATACTCGGCACTCCAGAAACGACAATCGGGATACTGCCAATTGAGTTTCCGCCTGAATAGCCTGATTGATCAGTAAACGGGTTTTCCGGCCTTGTTCCTGCTGCGATTCGATCAGATAAATGATGCCGCAAGCATCGAGGAACAGCTTCATGGTCGCTCCCATTCGTCGCGCAATGCTTGAAATTGGGCGTTTATTTCCGCGTCGCTACGTTGCCCGACCGGCAGGCTTTGCAGAAAACTCGCCATGGCCTCACTTGCACTGGGCTCTGGCGTTGAATCGGGTTTGGATTCCAGAAATTCGACAAAATGGAGCACTTCCAAAGCTTTGGCTGGCGGTAAGGTTTTGACGTGTTGGTAAATCGTGTCGGCTATGGTCATTTGATACACCTTTTATTTAAATTGACTGTGCAAAAGTAATTGCCAAAACGCCCGGTTTTTGATTTAAAAACTAATACTAGCTCAAGTATTAGTCCTTCCCGTGTCAGTTATAGCTGCGTTCTAGGTTCTTAACGATAGTCAAATGGTACGCATGGGGTTATATATTTTGTATATTTCATCAACAATTGGCTGGACTTCAAATTTACTGCCCCAACACTTCAAATATGCCAATATCAATGTAGTATGCTCTGAAAAAATGCAAGGGTACTTCTGATTCAGGATATCCTCCAACATAGGCTGCAAAGACACGGCCGACTAATGGCTTATCATGTAAATACAAGTCTAAATTTTCGTCAAAACGTTCGAGCGTATTTCTAAGTTCCCTGCTTTTTAATGGACTATTATCATTAAGTTCAAACATGTCTTTAAGTTCCAACCCTCTTCGTTTGAAAATGTTGTTCTTTGTTTTATCCTTACAGTAAGAAGGCCAAAAATAGCGAGAAATAGCCGCGCTATGCACCAATATATTTTGCAGATTATCAAGAATCTGGTTGCGTAACTCATCAGTCATTTCATAGTTACCTTTTGTTTCAATAGTCATATCTATGAAAGAGGCAACAAAATCTACTGAAGACAAGGCACATTGACAGTGAAAACGTATTCTTTCGTAATAGAAAGTTATATGTGGAGAAAAATCCTTGACGCCTCTTTTATAAAGTTATCATTTTTGGAAAACTTAAATTACTTTGCACGTATTAATGATTGCTTGCAAATCCGCAAGCAACTAGCCCGTATGAAGTGCAACGTAATACGGGACATCGGGACCACGAATTCCCGAATTCCGCAAGCACCATCCAGGCTAAACGCTCTTATTGTGAAATTGCTCGAAGAATCGTTTTTTCGTTACTTTTTCTCTGGTTCAACCACCACCTTCTTTTTAGCCGGCAACTTCCGCCACAGTCCGTTGGTGGAAAAACAGGTCCAGCCCCATTTCAGCCAGCTGAGTAAGGAGACCGCCAGCCATAAGGACCAGGCCAGCATGGCTATCCGGTATACCGTTAACGGTGCCGAGATCACGGTAGCCGTCGGCAATAGTGCCGGACTTCTATCCTGATACCAGTTTAGATTATAGGCCGTGGACTGGTTGCCGTTGATCTGCATATCGGGCGAACCCAGCAATCCCTGTTTGACGGCGATAAACAGCAGAGCCAGCGATACTAACGTTAGCGCGCCCAGCGCCAGCTGCAGGGCATTAAAATAGCTCGCCCGTGCTATCGGCTGTTTCGCCCGCCAGCCCAAAAGCATGAGCCAGGCCACCACGACAGCGGCAGATTCAACCGGAATCTGGCTCAGGCCCAACAGCAATAAAAACCACTGCCAGTTTTTTAACGGCGTTAAGTGGATTTTGCCCAAGCCCAGCGCCAGCATAATCATAACCAGCAGCACGCCCCAGAATAATACCGCCGGGCCGAATGAGGGCCCCATCGTCAACAGCACCCAGCGGTCCTCTCCCAGGCTTATGTTCAGATGGGTATTGACGCTGGTCTGACCCAGATCGATTTTAGGCGTACTGAGGATGCCGGCCATTGCCGAGGCCTCCTGCCAGTTGATCAACACTTCCTGTTTGCCTGGATGAATCGGCAGGGTAACGGCCCGGTCTTTTTGCCGTATGGGCTGGGTTTGTCCGTCTATGACGACCGACTGCAGTGCGGCATTTTCCGGCAGGGTCAGCGTATGCTGGCCGCCCTGTGAGCTGCGCAGGCTGATCTTTAAATCGGCTTCGCGCTGGCGTTTTCCGGGTTTGATGCTGAGCCTGCTGTCGTCAATGGTCAGCGTCTGTCCTGCCACGGCTTCCGGACGGCTAACGGTCAGCGTTACTGTTTCGCCCGGCCAGGGATGCCATTCCGGTAGCCATTGTCCCTCGTCATTTAGATGAATCATGGCAATGCCTGAGCCTTCAATATGCCAGATCGGGGCGATATCGGCCTTCCAGACTTCTATCCACTGGTCGGTTTGGGCGGCGATCAACTCGATCTTTTCCGATTTTTCCAGTACCGATGTCCATTGCATCGAGGTTTGACCGGCCGCCATATTGACGTCAACCTTGCCTGCCTTGACCCGAATGCCGGCCGTGGTGACTGATTCCCCGGGCAATAACGGCACGCTCAGGACAACGGCTGAATCGGCCGGTGATACCCGGCGCATCGTTGTGATCACCCGCCAGTCTAGTCCCAGTTGCAGGCTGCGTTCAATTTTGACAAACGCCGGCAGAATGCCGGGCTCGACCGCCGTCTTGCTTTCTGTTTTACTCTGCGCCACCCGGATGAATTGCAATTGCTTGTCGACTAGGCCATTTTCCTGGACGCCGCTGGCCTGCCAGCCGGTCATTTCAAGGCTGACCCGCTTGGGTGTTAAGGGCAAAGGCAGGGTGAATTTGTTGAACAAGGGCGCCATGCCGCGTAATTCAACCCGATGTTCGCCTTCCGCCAGATGGAGCCATAAGCTGTTGCCGCTGCGATAAAGCCCCGGTGCGGGTTCGCCATCGACCCAAACCTGTTGGGGAAACCATTGCTCATAGTCCGCCGGCAAGGGGACGGCCAGCGATTGCCGGGCGTAAATTTGCAGGGAAAGCGACAATTCCTTTTCGGTCAGCGCCAGTTTCATCTGCGGTATCTGGGCGCAGCCGGGTAAACAGTCGGGCGGTTCCAGCAAGCGGTTGCGGAGTTCCTCCAGCATTGCCGGATCGGGAAAATCGGCATGGGCATTTTGAGGCGGCAGGAGCATGGCCGGCAGCAGCAAGCACATGAGCAGCAGCGGCGATACCGTTTTCCGCTTAAGGCTGAGTTTTTCGGCGACACCGAACATTAACAGCGCCAGCACGGCGATCAAAACAACGCGGATAAAATTCAGCACCAGGGTCATCAGCGGTGACTGATACCATAAATGCAGTATCTGCCGATCATCCACCGCACCATTCCACGACAGCTGCACCTTGGTCCATTGCCATTGCGGCAGGCCGGGGCCGGTCTGTACTTTGGCCTTGGGGTCTATGCGCTCAAAATCGACGGTCTTGTCTTCAGAGGGTGCGGTCATGCCGGCCCGGCCGCCAGCCACACCGGGCATGGCTTTGCGCAGCATCTTCTCCGGCATCGCCATGGACTCCACCGACATCACGGCATCGGCTGCCGGCGCCGGATAGGCGAGCGGAGTGGGGGGCTGCCAGGGTTTTTCCAGCTGCGGATAAAGCCCCAGGCGCACCTGGTTCACCATAAAAGGCACGGCAATGAAGATTAAAACCAGCCAACAGATGCTGCGATAGCCAGCCATGACTTTCAAAAATTTGCCTTCAGGCAGCACTTTAATCAACGCGGTCGCGGCCAGAATATTCAGCCAGACATAATGCGGTGAACCGGACTCTTGCCAGATCAGCGTCAGCGTCACCAGCGCAAACAACCCCCAGCGCCAGCTCCACAGGCGCGCGGTTGCCAGCGCCGCGATCAGCACCAGAAACAAATCCAGCAGCGTCCAGCGCGAAATCCAGCTGTCCGGCACATTGTCGACGCCGCTGGCGGCCAGCAAGCGCCAGCCCGGAGGCAAGTTCAGTTCGGCATTGACATGATGGAAGCTTTGTTCCCAGCCGACCGCGCTGAGGGCGCCGATAGGTCCCACGATGCGGCTGTCGGCATCCAGGGCGATCCGGCCTTTTCTGACTTCAACGCCCTGTTTGTCTGTGCCTGCCCGCCCGGTAATGAGCTGGCTGTCGCCATCGAGACTGACTTTGCCCAGTTGCGTTTGCGGTAGGGCATTCAAGCGCCAGCCGCGCGTCATCCTGCCGGTAATCGTATCATTGGCGGTGTAAGCGTCGCCGTCAAAATCCAGCCACAATCTTCGGGTCAGCTCAAGTTGGTTAGGCTCGGGTTCCGGGTCGCCGCGGCGTATCAGTTTAAAACTCATGGCTTGTCCGCGCGAAACGCCATAGGCGGGCAGATGTTTCCAGTCAGCAGGCAAATTGCTTTGACTGGGATCTATCGCGCTCAGATTTTCAATCTCAACCACGCGCAGCTGGGGCCGGGCATCGAATGTCCAGATTTCGGTTTGCGGCCAGGCCTCATTAGCCGTTTTGAAGGGAAGGGCGTTCAGCTCCTGCGTCGCTCTTGCCAAAATATCGATCTGCCAGCGGCCGGGGCGAAGCTGCAGCAATAATTGCCCGTCGGGTTCAAGGCGGGCGGGCAGAGGGCTGATCAGTTGCAGCGGGATGAAGCCTTCGAGCAGCGGCAGCGCCAGCCGGGCTTCGCGCTGTTCGCCCGAGACTTCCAGTTCCAGGCGGCTCAGGACCTGGAGGGGGACATCGTCAATAATTTTTCTGAACACCTGAATATCGAGGCTGTTTTGGATGTTTTCCGGTTTTCTTAGACCGGTATCGCTGGCCTTTAACCAGAGCTGTCCGTTCTTGATGGTGGGAGAAGGAATGACAGTGCCGTTAATTTTCAGGCTGATCAGGCCGGTATCTTCGGGGATGGTCAGATTGTCGGGTATGGCATCCCACAAGAATTCGCCCTTGATCTGATAATCTCCGGCAGCCAGTTTAACGGAAGGCCTGCCGTTTTTTTCCAGCACCAGTGCGGTTTTGTTGTTAGCGGATATATTAAGCGGCCAATGTTTGCTGTCGCCCGGCAGGGTGATCCAGCTTTCCTGATAGACTTTCCAGTTTATCGAAAACGTTGCCCTGGTCGCCGTTAGATCCAGGCTGAGTTGAGTCGGCCAGCTGCAGCGTTTTTGTTCGTAACTGTTGTAGATAAAAGGGCAGTCCCGCTCCGGGTGATCGAGCAAAACCCAGCTTACCCAGGGTTTAAGCGGCTCCGGCACCTGCGCCGGAGTTAACGGACTTGCAATACTGAATGATGAAAACAGGCTTAATAACAACAATCCGACGATACGAACCATAACTTCCCTCCCCGATAATATGAGTAGCGCATTGAACAGTGCGGGCTTTATCCTCGCCCAACTTGAAAGCTGAAGCAATCCTTTTCAACGCTGACCGGAAAGACGATATGCCTCCGGTTAGGCTCGTCGCAGTGCTCGCTTAGGGCTGGTCCTGCGTTTCGTCAGTCATGGGCGGAACACTCAATAATTTGTTGATTTGCTCAAGATCTTCCTGGCTGAGACTGCTGGCGGCCTGTTTTAATTTGATGCTGTTCAACAAATAATCATAACGGGAACGGGCATAGTCGCGCATTACCCGGTACAGGTTTTTTTGCTCCGCCAGCACATCCACCATGGTCCGGGTGCCGACTTCCAGACCGGCTTCGCTGGCTTCAAGGGCGCTCTCTGTCGATTTTACCGCGGCCTGCAAGGCTTCGACCTGCCCAATATTCGATAATACGCCGCGATAGGCCTCCTTGACCTGGCGCTTTACCGCGCGCTTGGTGGCGATCAGGTTTTCTTTGGCGGCTTCATATTCATAGCTGGCCTGACGGGTGCGGGAATTGACCGCGCCGCCTTCAAACAAGGGGACATTCAATTGTAGGCCGACGCTCTGGGTGTCGCCGCGCAAACCAAAGCTGCTGTTGACATCGGAGGCGCCATAGGATGCGACCAGATCCAGCTGGGGCAAGTGGCCGCTGCGTTGTAAATCAATGGTCTTGCGCGAAATTTCCGCCTTATTCAAGGCCGATATGATGCTCAGATTGCTGCTCTCTGCGCTTTCGCTCCAGGCTGAAATATCGGCAGGCTGGGGCTTTAGCAGAGGCAGCTGTTCGCCTAAGCGATTGAGCATGACATCGTTATCACCGATGATCTCCCTTAAGGCTTCTTTTTGGTTATCCAGGATATTGGCCGCTTCAATTTCATTGGCGCTGGCCTGGTCATAGGCAGCCAGGGCCTCATTGACATCGGTAATGGCAATAATGCCCACCTCGAAGCGTTGCTGGGCCTGATCCAGCTGACGTGAAATGGCCAGCTTCTCCGCTGTGCTGAATTGGAGATTATCCTGAGCGCCTAAAACTCTAAAATAAGCGGTAGCGGTTTTAACCATCAGATTCTGCAACTCTGCTTGATAGCTCGCTTCCGCTTCGGCAATTTGGTTGTCAGATTGACTTAGCTGTACCCAGTGTTCCCAATGAAACAGGGGCTGGGTCAGGTTCAGGTTAAAAATGTTGCTCCAGTATTCCTGGTTTACCTGGCTGCCCCGGAAATCGCCGCCGGCCTTTTTGTTGTGCAAGCGGTCCCGGCTGACGGCTCCGTTTGCCGATAGAGTCGGCAGCATGCGGGCAATGCTTTGATCTTTTGATTCGCCAATGGCCAGTTGATTGGCTTTGGATTGTTTCAGGATGGGGTCGTTTTCAAGGGCAAGCTGAAAGATTTCCGATAAGTTTTCGGCTTTTAAAACAGAAGTCCCTGCGCCACTCAGAAGCAGCATTGAAAGTATTTTTGTTAAAACCGAATATCTGGACATCATTTCTAAACTTTCCTGAGTGCAGCGCTGAATAAGGTGCTTTTGTTATTCCGACCGTAGAAGAATCTATAAGCGATTTTGAATGGTAGCAGGGATGATTTCTACTCGCTTTATCCAAGATGATAGCTTAGTCAGCGCCGCTTTAGGCATAAGATGGCGGTTTACGAATCATCAACCTGGTCGGCGAGCGCAGTGAGTCGCTTGATCCCTTCCGATAATTGCTCGGCATCATCGGCGCGTACGGTGGCATGGGCCACTTTGCGGCCTTTTCGCGGAGCTTTGTCATAGAGGTGCAGGTGCGCATTCGAAATCTTCAATACGTCTTCGGTAGCCGGCAGGGCGCCAATAAAATTGACCATGGCGGATTTTCCAACCGGGCTGGTGGCGCCAAGCGGAAGATCCGCTATCGCCCGCAAGTGGTTTTCGAACTGGCTGGTTTCGGCGCCTTCAATGGTCCAGTGCCCGGAGTTGTGCACACGGGGCGCAAACTCGTTGGCAACCAGCTGGCCATCGACTTCGAATAATTCCAGCGCCAGCACGCCGACATAATCCAGTGCCTCCAAGAGGCGGGAGACATAGCTTTCGGCCAGTTTTTGCATGGCGTCGCCGTCACGGCATTCGGACACGCGCAGGATGCCGCCGCTGTGCAAATTTTCGGACAGCGGGTAATAAACGATGGCGCCGGATGTGCTGCGCACCGCGATGATGGAGACTTCGCGCTGGAACGGCACAAAGCCTTCAACGATGGCGGGTGCGCCTTGCAGCAATTCCCAGGCGGGTTTCAAGTCATCGAGGCATTTCAGCACGGACTGGCCCTTGCCGTCGTAGCCCTGGGTGCGGCTCTTTAAAATGGCTGGCCAGCCGATGTGGCTCATCGCCTGTTCCAGGCTTTCGAGACTGTCCACCGCGGCATAGGCGGGCGTGGGAATGTCGAGGTCGTGGAAAAAGCTTTTCTCTTTTAAACGGTCCTGAGCCACGGCCAGCGCTTTAGGGTCGGGATGCACTTGTGTGTGCGAGGCCAGAAATTCGGCGACCTGGGCGGGGACGTTTTCAAATTCATAGGTGACCACGTCGGCGCGTTCGGCCAGTTGTGCCAGCAGTTCCGGATCGTTGTAATCGCCATGCAGATGTTCGCCCAGTTTGTTGGCGCAGGCATCGATCGAAGGGTCCAGAAAGATAAACTCCAGTCCTAATGGATAGCCTGCCAGGGCGATCATGCGGGCAAGCTGCCCGGCTCCCAGGATGCCGATCTTCATAAAATTTCCTCGCGCGGGTTTGGATGGGCCAGTACGGTTTCGGTTTGTTCCTGACGAAAATCGTGCAGAGCCTGACGGTAGGGCGGATATTTGTTGCTGAGAATGGCCGTGGCCAGCAAGGCCGCGTTAATCGCGCCCGCCTTGCCGATGGCCAGCGTGCCGACGGGAATGCCGGCCGGCATCTGGGCGATGGATAATAATGAGTCCATGCCATTGAGTGCTTTCGACTGCACCGGCACGCCTAAAACAGGCAGCGCGGTCTTAGCGGCGGTCATGCCCGGCAAATGGGCTGCCCCGCCGGCGCCGGCAATGATCACTTCCAGGCCCTTGGCTTCCGCCATCTCCGCGTAGCGAAACAGTTTGTCCGGCGTGCGGTGTGCGGAAACCACTTCAACTTCATGAGGAACGCCCAGCCGTTCCAGCGTTTCCGCGGCAAAGCGCATGGTTTCCCAGTCCGAGGTCGAACCCATGATGATGCCTACCAGTGCTGTCATTAATATTTCCTCTCAGTATTCCGAATGATCTGGATGCAAAATTATCAGGCCAAAATTATCGCATAATTGCCGGTGTGATGTTTTCTAAGTTTCTGGTTTATAGGCCTTGTCGTGCGTGGTTTGCTGTAGAAGGGGATAGGTGCCGCATGAGCATGTTGTGGCATGGCTTAGGACGGAGGTGCCGGCAAAGGCGGCGTATCAATAGGCAGATAAGCTAAAAGCGTTCACCTCGCCGCGCAGATTTGTTGCCAGGCAGGATGGCTTTGCAGGATCGTCAATGCCGATTCAAGCAGCGCGAGGCCCGGTTCGGTCCGGTGCCAGGTCGATACGCCGGACGGATGGGGCAGCGGTATCGCTTCGGTGCGGTGCCCGTGAAAGGTGACGGGGTGAAGTTTGCCGATCACTTCGTTGAGTTTCTGAACCGGCATTAATTGGCTGATCGCCAGTTTACCGACCGGCAAGATCAGCTGGGGGTGAAGCAAATCGATTTCCGCCTGCAACCAGCCCGCGCAGTTATCGATTTCGGCCCGATTCGGCACACGGTCGCCGCTCTTGGGATTTTTACCCGGGAAACAGCGGCAAACCGCAGCCATGTACACTCGCTGCCGAAAAGTCTGTTCATCGAGCCCGATACGCTCGAACCATTTGAACAGGGTTTTGCCGGCCGTCCAGGCAAAAGGCTTGCCGTAAACGCCTTCTTTGTCCCCTGGCGCCTGGCCGATCAGCAAAATCGGCGACAGCACCGGACTGCCGCTCACGACAGGACCAGTCATCGCCGGGCATCTGCTGCAGCTCGCCAAGGCGGCGCGGTGGTCGCGCATGAGTTGTTCGCGCAGTGGCATCAAAAATCGATCTCGATGCCGACGGGACAATGGTCGGATCCGGTAATCTCCGGCAGAATAAAAGCCTGTTTGACCTTGTCGAGCAGTGCTTTGCTGGTCAGCACGTAATCGATCCGCCAACCCACGTTTCTTGCCCGGGCGCCGCCGCGAAAACTCCACCAGCTGTAGGCGACCGTGTCCGGATGGAAATGCCGGAAGGTGTCGACCAGTCCGGCGCCGATGAAACGGCTGAAACCGTCGATTTCGACCTGGGTATAGCCGGCCGATTTATTGTAATTCGGCTTCGGACGGGCGATGTCGATTTCCTGGTGCGCGACATTGAAGTCGCCGCAGACGATCAGCGGTTTCTTGCTTTGCAGTTGCTGACAATAGGCCAGAAATTCCGCATCCCAGGTCTTCCGGTAGTCCAGACGGACCAATGCCTCGCCCGAATTCGGCACATAGACGTCGAGCAAATAGAAATGATCGAATTCGGCGACGATCACGCGGCCTTCACGATCATGCTCGGCAATGCCGATATCGTTGATGATTTGCAGCGGCGCCTGCCGGGATAAGATCGTAACGCCGGAATAACCCTTGCGTTCGGCGCAATTGGAATAAATGTGGTAGCCCTCGATGCCCTCCAGAGCCTTGTCGATCTGATCGGCCTGGGCCTTGGTTTCCTGCAGCAGAATGCAGTCGGCATCTAGCCGCGCGAGCGTTTCGGCAAAGCCTTTGCCTTGTACCGAGCGAATGCCGTTGACGTTCCAGGAAATGATTTTCATGCGATGCTTCCGTCCGATGCGTTAGAAATTGAGTCTTTAATAGTAAAATAAGCTTGGCCACTATTTTAACCTGCTGATTTTTGACTAACCAGACGTTTTCGGCTGGCTAATGATGCCGTCCGATGCGCGAATGGTTGGACTTCCTTACGCCAGTACCCATCTGCAAATGAGCCAGCTTAAGCGGAGGACGGCAATTAGTGGCATTTTTTTGCCTTTCGCACACGGGGATGATAAAAGTAAAGACTTGCAATCGAAGCCGCCGCGCAGGTGTTAGATAATACCATCCCAGAGGGCCTTGAAATGGTTAATGATAATCGAACCGATATCGCAACATCCCGCTCGAAGACTGTCCAGCACCGCCCAAAGTTAAAGCGGCGAGCGCTGAAAATCGTCAACCGTTACACCTTGCTATCGGGGGGCATAGGATTGATTCCATCGCCGTTTTTGTATCAGGTCGCGGTGGCTGGCTTGTTGAGCAAGATGCTTTACGACCTCTGCGAGCTTTACGGCACCAGCCTGACCAAGCAAAAGAATAAAGCTATCATTACCGCCGTTCTCGGCGGTGCGCATTCCGAGTGGATTACCGTTTATCTGAGAAGCCATATTAGGAAGGTCTTGCCCGGTGTAGTGGCAATTGGCAATACCGTTGCCAGACCGGCCGTTGCCGCCGGCATTACTTACTACGTCGGTAAACTTTTTATTGCCCATTTCGAGAGCGGTGCATGGTTAAATGAAGCCAAGGCGCCGCGTGTCTCGCGCCCAGCCTTGGCTCAAGATCAACTCAGCAGGAAGCTGGCAAACTGATCCCAGGCGCGTGACGTCGCCAACTGCATGATTAGCGCGCTGGAGACGACAAGCCCGGCGTACCCGATCGCAAAGCACCGGTTCAATGAGCGTGTCAGTAAGCACTTCAGGAGCAGGAAAAACGCCCCGACCACCAGCGTCCCGAAAAATGGACCAAATACCGTTTCCCATAGCGTGCCGTGGTAGAGGGCGCTGATAAAATCGATGCGGCTGACCGCAGCCGGCATCGCAGCCAGCGTGGCCAGCAGCATCACCGGACGATGCACTTCCGGTTGCCGCCGGTTCCACACGCCGATGAGCACATAAGCGGCAAAGACCGTGATACCGATGATCGGAACGGCCATGAACTGTTTCGGTCCCAGGCCCCAGATTTGCATGTCGGGCGGGCTGATGCGCGTCGCTTCAATCCCAAGCTGAAAACCGAGGATAACGATGCCGGCCGCAAGCGCAGCGCCGATGCGTCCGAGCATCATGTGAACGCGGCGGTTGCCGGCCACAATCAACAGCGGCTGGACCAGAAACAGCAGCACCCAAGAAGACATGCCGATGCCATGCAGGATCAGCAATGTCCGTATCGGCGGGGCGAGTTCGCGGTTGGGAAAGGCCTTGCCGTGCAGATAAAACTGCTGGAAGCCGAGGAACATCAGCGCCAGCAGACATGCGGCCGCGCAGAAATAGAAAAGGCGTGTGCGATTTGGCGCAGCGGTCCCCTTTGCCTGGGGCCCATCGAATAGCAATATTGGGCTGGAATTCATATCGTGATGCATCTGTCTTCGGTATATAAAGTAGCGTACTGCACTGCATGACAAGATTATCATACGGCGAGACACGCGATAAAGCCGCTATCGCGCCTTACAGTTCTAGGGTCTGGGTGGTTGCAATGTAAAATCAGGCCAGTTCGACGCCGGTAATTTCACCCTGGGCATTCAATTTCAACCGCAAGCGGCCATAACAGGATTTTTGATCGCACTGACAGCCGGAGCCTTCCATGATGCTTTCGAGAAAAGTCACATAAATCAATAGGCTCTCGGGCTGCCGTTCGATGATTTCATAGAAAATTGAGTCGTTGATGATCCAGCCGTTCTGGCTGCAAAAGGCGCTCAGTTCCTTACAGTTTTGCAGTAGATGGGTGATGGCTAGAGCTTCTCGAGACATGGATTCTTACCTCTTTATATCTGGGATGGTTCAAGAGTGCGGCTATATCGAATAGCCGAAACGTTGGATTTAAGAGCGGCCTGCCCGCTAAATGTGTGTTTTATCTTGTCAAGGCCGCTCGCGATCGGGCTACGCGGACTTGTTATGCATAGATAACTTTATTACCTTCAACCCGCAGAAATCCACAAGTTATAAGATCCGAAATAAGTATTTCCACGTTCGACTCTGCTATGCCGCCTTGAAACTGGAACATTGCGTTTATGAAGTTAATCAAGGACTGTTTTTTAGATGGCTTAGACTTAAGGAGTCGCTCTTTTACATACTCAATCACATCTTGCCCTGTCAGGTTGGCTAAATTCGCTTCAACTGCATTATTTTTTTCCTTGCGCGCAATCTCTCGTGAAACTGGATTTAAGCTTTCTTCTTCTTTAATTGCTGCCTGGATTAGGTACTGCGCCAACTTCATTTTTTCTCGGTATGACAACTTATCGCAAGCCAACCTTATTACGTCATAGCTCATTAAATATATCCCTCATAAAAAATTAATTCTAAATGCATAGTGTTGAAAATCACCGGACACAGGCAGCGCAGCTTGCCGGAGGTCTGGTGGATTGTGATGTTAGCACGGTAGGTTGGGGAGAGGAACGAACCCCAACCTACCGCGCTCTTTGTTCATAATTTCCAAGGTGTTACATGGAATGAAAGCCAATCATATTACCCTCTGTATCATAGGCAAGGGCAATAAATCCGTGTTCACCAATCGAGAATTTTTCTTTGAAGATACTGCCACCATTCTCGGCAGCACGGGCGGCCTGCACTGCACAGTCCTCACACCCAAAATAAATTAACGTTCCACCACACCCAGAAGGAACTCCAGCCATTTTTACCAGCATTCCACACGCACCATAGGTGGTTTGGGCAGTATCTTTGTCTGAGGGAAACCCCCACATTTCCATATCCTCGCACTCAGCAGTAGGAGCAGGCATCTTTTCCAGTTTAACTTCGAGTACGGCTTCATAGAACGCTTTAGCACGATCCATGTCTTGGACGTAAATTTCAAACCAGACGACGGGATTACTTTGATTGCATTTCATGGGATTTCTCCTTTGAGGTTGGTTACGACAAAGCCAAATTAGTGATTATCTCGATCCGCATAACTTATACACCAGAGTAAACTTGAGAAGCAACACCAAGCTTTAAGCTTTATATTTCTAAACGGGTTAACAAGAAAATACACTTAAAAACAGTTTCCGAATAAGATCACGGTGCTTGGAGTGACCCCATTTAATCATCGACAAGTAAGAATTAAAGGCTGGAGGATATGTTGAATCAGAGTATTACTGCGGGTTCCAGGCGCTCTGCGCTGGTCAGTTGCGAAGAGTTGAGTGAAAGCCTGGAGCAGGCCAATACCGTCATCCTCGATGCGACCTTCTTTTTGCCTCGGCAGCAGCGCAATGCCGGACAGGAATACCGGCGGCAGCATATTCCGGGAGCGCTGTTTTTTGATATTGATGTGATTGCCGATAGCGCCAGCGCTCTGGCGCATACCTTGCCGAGCGCCGAGGATTTTGCCTTGGCTGTGGGCGGGCTGGGCATCGATAACGACACGCGGGTGGTTGTTTACGATAACAATGGCTTTTTTGCCGCGGCGCGGGCTTGGTGGATGTTCAGGGTGTTCGGGCATCATGATGTCGCGGTATTGAACGGCGGTCTGGCGCGCTGGCTGCAGTTGTCTCTGCCGGTGACGGCGCAGGTGCCGCTAGCGGTGCCGAAACAGTTTGTCAGCCGGTTTCGGCCAGCCTTATTTTGCAGCCTAAACCAGATGCGACAGATGGTGCAAAGCCGCAGCCATCATATCCTGGATGCGCGTTCGCCCGACAGTTTTGCCGGCACCCACCCGCCGGCGGAACCGGGTCAGCGCGTGGGGCATATTTCGGGCAGCATCAATGTCCCTTATGCCCGGCTTCGAAGCGCCGAGGATTCGATGATGGCCGCGCCCATGCAGCTTGAAGCCATCCTGCAATCCGCCCGGATCAGTCTTGATCAGCCTATCGTGACCACCTGCGGCACCGGGGTGTCGGCCTGTGTGCTGGCCTTAAGCCTGTTTGAGCTGGGCCTGGCTCAGGTGCCGGTTTATGACGGCTCCTGGGCCGAGTGGAGCGCAAGCCCGTCATTTTAATAGCGGGGAATCGCAAAGTCTGAAAGCTGCTTTTGTCTGGCTTTGGTATCGCCGGTCTCGCGGATTCGATTGATGACCGGCTCGCTCAGGTGCGGGGCAAACATTTCAATAAAGCGGTAGATAGCGCTGCGCAGGTAGCGGTCTTTTCTGAAAGCGATGAGGCTGGTGCTGAGGCCAAACAACTGCTCCGCATCCAGCGGCACCAGATCCTGATCCTGCTCCGGGCTGAATGCCATGCTGGCGATAATGCCGATGCCCAAACCCAGGCGGACATAGGTTTTGATCACGTCGGCATCGACCGCGGTGAGTACGATATTGGGCGTCAGTTGTCTTTCGGCAAAGGCGTCATCAATTTTTTGCCGGCCGGTAATGCCCGATACATAAGTGATGATGGGATACTCAACCAGGTTTTCCAGGGTGACCGCCTGGTTCACTAACGGATGTCCCTTTTTAACGATCAGGCAGCGATTCCACTGGTAACAGGGCATGGCAATGAGGGATTTGCAGTCTGCTAACGCTTCGGTGGCAATGCCGATATCGGCCTCACCCTGCTCCACGAGTCTTGCCACCTGTTCCGGCGTCCCCTGATGCATGTGCAACTGGATATTGGGGTATTGTTTCAAAAACCTGTCCACCACAAACGGCAGCACATAGCGGGCCTGGGTGTGGGTGGCGGCTATTGTCAATGTGCCTTGCTGATGCCGCAATTCGGCGGCCATCTGTTTGATATCGTCAGCTCTCTCGAGCACTTCCCGGGCAAGCATTAGAATTTGCTGGCCGTCAGGCGTCATGCCGGTCAGATTTCTGCCGTTCCGATGAAACAGCGAGAGCTGCAATTCATCTTCCAGCAGCTTGATCTGTTTGCTGATGCCCGACTGTGAGGTACATAGAATCGCAGCGGCCTTGGAGATGTTTTGCTGTTGTTTGTCTATTTCGACCAGATAACGAAGTTGCTGCAGTTTCATTGCTTTAATCTCATTATGGAATAACGTTATGTGATTATATTACTTTTCAATATATACCACTTCCGTTATATTTGCGCGCCATGGCCGTTGAGTCTGTAACTTCAGAAGCAGGCGGACTTTTTTTACTTTTTTAGGATGGATTATGGATTTGGGTTATATCGTTTCGGGGCTATTGGTAGGGGGCCTGGTGGGGCTGACCGGCGTCGGTGGCGGTTCGCTGATGACGCCGTTGCTGGTTTTTCTATTTGGTTTCGCACCCAAAACGGCGATCGGCACCGATTTGCTGTTTGCCGCCATTACCAAATCGGGCGGGGTTTTTGTGCATCATACCAAGCACAGTTCGGTAGACTGGAAAATTGTCGGCCTTTTGTCCATGGGCAGTCTGCCGGCGGCATGCACGGTTATTTATCTATTGAATTTCGTCTTTGAAAAAAATGATGACCTCAATAAGATCATGACCACGACTTTGGGTGTGGCCCTGATTTTGACGGCAGTTTCCTTGATTTTCCGGGGCAAGTTGGCTCATCGTGGCCATGACGTTGCCGTGCTGCGCAAGACGCATCACGAACGCTTCGGGCGCTGGCAAAATGTGTTCACGGTTCTGAACGGATTGGTTTTGGGCGCGCTGGTCACACTGACTTCGGTCGGCGCCGGCGCTTTGGGTACGATTACCCTGTTGTTTCTTTATCCGCGCTTGCCCACCGTGCGCATTGTCGGTACCGATCTGGCGCACGCCATCCCCCTGACGGCCGTGGCCGGCCTGGGTCACATGCACCTGGGCAATGTCGATCTGCAATTACTGGGCAGTTTATTGATCGGCTCCTTGCCGGGTATTTATGTCGGCAGTTATTTCAGCGCCAAGATCCCTGAAAAAGTGTTAAGACCGGTATTGGCGGCCATGTTAATGCTGATCGGCCTGAAATTCGTACTGTAACGATCAGCTGTCGTGTATTGCTGGCAATTGCCGTTGCGCTGTAATATGCAACACTTCAACAATGACCCGGAACTCTAAAATGAAGCCAGACAGCGCCGCCATTAAGAAACGCTACGACCGCATCGCGCCCTATTTCGACGGCCTGGAGGCGGTCATGGAAGGCCTGTTTTTCAAGAGCTGGCGGAAAAGATTGTGGGCCAAGGCGGACGGGCACCATATTCTCGAAGTGGGCGTCGGCACCGGCAAGAATTTTGATTATTATCCCAAGGATGCGCGCGTCACCGCGATTGATTTCAGCGACGAAATGTTGAAGCAGGCCCGGCACAAGAAGGACAGAAAACAGGTCAGCGTGGAGCTGGATTTAATGGATGTGCAGTCGCTATACTTTGCCGATAACAGTTTTGATACGGTCATCGCCTCGTTTGTCTTCTGTTCGGTGCCCGCGCCGGTTAAGGGTTTGAAGGAGCTTTATCGGGTGTGCAAGCCGGGCGGGCAGGTCCTGCTGCTGGAGCACGTGATCAGTTCAAGACCCTTTCTTGCCTGGCTCATGAATCTGCTCAATCCGGTTGTGGTCAGGCTGTTCGGCGCCAACATCAACCGCAATACCGTGAAAAATGTGCAGTCCTGCGGTTTTGCCACGGTGCGCGTGGATGAGCATAGCGGTGATATGATCAAGCTGATTGAAGCCAGAAAATAACAGCGGCTTCCGGCCAGATCGACACAGGATGCAAGTAAAATCCCCCAAAAGCCGGAACAAAAGGTAAAATATGATCGATTATTTGGACTGGCTAATACTTACGTGAAACCACAACTAGACAATCTGGTACAAACCCGCATTCCGACACGGCATGGCGAGTTTATGCTGCACTATTACAGCAATAATATTGATGAAAAAGAGCATGTCGCCCTGGTCAAAGGCGACGTGGCCGGCAAAGACAATGTGCCGGTACGCATTCATTCCGAGTGTTTTACCGGCGATGTCCTGGGTTCCCGGCGCTGCGATTGCGGCGAACAGCTGGATATGGCGATGAAGCTGATCGATGAAGCCGGTTTCGGCGTCTTGATCTATCTGCGCCAGGAAGGGCGCGGCATCGGCTTGTTAAAGAAATTGCAGGCCTATAATCTGCAGGATGAAGGCATGGATACCGTGGATGCGAATATCCATCTGGGTCATCTGGCCGATGAGCGCGAATACAGCATTGCCGCCCTCATGCTGGAAAACCTGAAAGTGAAGTCGATCGAATTGATGACCAACAATCCGAAGAAAATAGACGAGCTGAAAAAACTGGGCATCCAGGTGGTGGGCCGCATACCGGTCGAGGCGCAGGCCCATAAGGACAACCTCGGCTATTTAAAAACCAAGGCCAAAAAAATGGCGCACATGTTGTTCGAATCCAATCATAACAAGGATTAATCGCTCAACACCGTTTCTACCAAGTTGACCCAGTAGGCCGCGCCTATCGGCAGGATTTCATCATTGAAATCGTAATGTGGGTTATGCAATAAACAGCTGTTTTCGGAAGGGCCGTTGCCGATCCAGGCATAACAGCCCGGTTTTTCCTGCAGCATGAAGGCGAAGTCTTCCGATCCCATGCTGGCGGTGGGCTGCAGATCAACACCCGCTTCCCCCGCCACCGCAGTGGCCGCCTTAATGGCCATTGCGGTTTCAGCCTCGCTGTTAAACGTGACCGGGTAGCCCGGATTTTCCGGGTTAAATTCAATCTCTGCCTTGATATCAAAGCCCTGGCAGACGGCATGGACCAATTGACTGATTTTATCGGCAATGGTTTTTTGCACGGCGCTGTTAAAGCACCGGAATGTGCCGCGCAACACAACCGCCTCCGGCAGCGCATTCCAGGTATTGCCGGCATGAACCTGGGTGATGCTGACGACGGCAGGATCGCTTGGGTCAACCGTTCTGCTGACGATGGTCTGCAAGGCCGTGATCAGCTGCGCGGCGGCTACAATGGCGTCATTGCCCAAATGCGGCATCGCGGCATGCGTGGCCTGACCCTTGATATTGATTTCAAAACAGTCAAAGGCCGCCATCATCGGCCCCGGTTTAACGGCGAAATGGCCCTGCGGAATACCGGGGAAATTGTGCAGTCCGAATACACAATCAGCCGGAAATTGCTCGAACAGGCCGTCCTGAATCATTTGTTTGGCCCCGGCGCGGCCTTCTTCGGCGGGCTGAAAAATAAAATACACGGTGCCGTTAAAATGCCTATTTACCGCCAGGTAATGGGCG
>Ga0208509_1000174_pt1 | contig 27069 bp, 27 predicted proteins | sample LakWasMeta7_HOW4_2_FD_183857 | JGI IMG/M metagenome (GOLD analysis project Ga0208509, IMG submission 183857) | Freshwater sediment methanotrophic microbial communities from Lake Washington under simulated oxygen tension - Sediment Metagenome... | ecosystem: Environmental > Aquatic > Freshwater >...
CCCCTGCCGAGAAACAAAGCGTGTCGTTTTTCAGCAAACTGTTCCGATAATTGTTTGATGACATCATCAAGCTGCAAGGCCTGTTCAATTTTTTCAGGCAGGCCGATCAATTCAGATGTAATTTTCCGTTCTATTCCTTCCGGCAATTGGAATCTTCTGCCGATGGCTATGACCAGCAGCATCAGTGTGACCAATTGTGTGGTAAAGGCTTTGGTTGATGCCACACCAATTTCTGGACCCGCCCGCGTCATCAGCACCAGGTCGGATTCTCTTACCAGTGAACTCTCTGGCGCATTGCAAATTGCCAATGCATACTGAGCGCCGAGTTTTTTGGCTTCCTGCAATGCCGCCAGGGTATCGGCTGTTTCACCCGATTGCGAGATGGTGACAATCAGCGTGTCTGGCGATATAACCGGACTACGGTAGCGAAACTCGCTCGCGACTTCAATATTGCATGGCACACGGGCCAGTTTTTCAAACCAATAGCGAGCCACCAACCCGGCATGATAGCTGGTGCCACAGGCCAGAATTTGTACGGATTTTATTTTGTCGAAGACTTCAGCCGCATTATGTCCGAATGAACTCTCCTGCAAGCGATTATTAATAAACCGTCCTTCCAGGGCTTGAGAAATGGCCCAGGGCTGTTCATATATCTCCTTAAGCATATAGTGGCGATAATTGCCTTTTTCGACCGAGTCTGCTTTTAACTGGCTTTCCTTAATCGGGCGATTAACAAGTTGATCGTCCGCATCATAAATCACCAATTCATCCGTGCTTAATAAGGCGATGTCGCCATCTTCCAGAAATATGAAACGCTGAGTCACTGGCAGCAAGGCGGCCACGTCGGAGGCAATAAAGTATTCACCGAAGCCAATTCCTATCACCAGCGGGCTGCCTTTTCTGCATGCGATCAGCTTGTCGGGATAATCCGTACTCATTATGCCCAAGGCATATGCACCTTCCAGTGTTTTTACCGTCGCCTTGACTGCAGTCAGCAAATCACTCGATGACTGCAAGTTGTGATAAATATTATGCACAATGACTTCCGTATCGGTTTCAGAAGTAAACTCATAACCATTCTTTATCAGCATTCCCCGCAGTTGTTCGTGGTTCTCTATGATGCCATTATGAACGACAGCCACTTTGTTACGGCAGACATGTGGATGGGCATTAGCTGTGCTGGGTTTACCATGTGTAGCCCAGCGGGTATGAGCAATTCCAAGAAAACCCGCAATGGGATCTTCCTGTAACAATCTCTCCAGGCCTTTAACTTTGCCAAGCTCTCTTTTGCGGTACAAGGTTTGATCACTAATAACGGCAAGCCCAGCCGAATCATAACCTCGGTATTCCAGCCTTTTTAAACCTTCTAGCAAAATGGGAACTACATTACGTTGCGCGATACCGCCTACTATTCCACACATTTTATTTTTCCTCGGTAATTGTTTCCGACAATGCACTACCTCCTGCATCCATGCAGTCTTGTTTAACAGGACGCCGCCATCCTTCTATAGAAATTTGTCTGGCCCTGCTCAGGGTTAATTGATTTTCAGGACTGTCTTTGGTGATTGTTGACCCTGCACCTATTGTGGCATTCTTGCCGATGGTGACTGGCGCCACCAACTGTGAATTGGAACCTATAAAGGCACCATCTTCTATAATAGTTCTAAATTTGTTCACACCGTCATAATTACAGGTAATGGTTCCGGCGCCTATGTTGACCTTACTGCCAATTGTACTGTCGCCTATATAACTCAAATGATTGATCTTGCTGCCTGCAGACACGGAGGATTTCTTGATTTCGACAAAATTACCAATATGCACGTCTTCAGCCAAAATACTTTCAGGACGCAGTCTGGCAAACGGGCCAATCCTGCTGTTCTGGCCTATGACCGCATTCTCTATAACGCTGTTTGGCAGAATTTCGACATTATCTCCGATGATGGCATCTTTTATATGGCAATTCGCGCCAATGCTGACATTACTGCCAATGCTGTTCTTGCCTTCGAGGATGACATTGATGTCGCAAACAATGTCTATTCCCAGGCTTTCAATTGAACCTCTGAGGTCAAAGCGAGCTGGGTCCATTAAGGTAACGCCCTGTTCCATCAGTTTATAGGCTTGTTCCAATTGATAAACCCGCTCCAGGTGACTTAGCTGTATACGATTATTGACGCCCAATACCTCATCAACGCTATCCGGCTGACTGGTAATGATATTAACCTGATCGACAACGGCCATTTCAATGATATCAGTCAAATAAAATTCACCCTGCGCATTATTGTTATTTAACCGGGTCAACCATTGCTTTAATTGCGCACCCTGAACTGCCAGGATACCGGTATTACCTTCCTTGATGGATTTTTCCTTGGTACTGGCGTCCTTTTCTTCCACTATTTTGGTCACCTGCCCTGCTTCATTGCGGACGATCCTTCCGTAGCCGGCGGGATTTTCCAATTCAACCGTAAGCAATGCCAGTGACTGCTGACTGACATTCGCAATCAAGTGTCTCACTGTTGCCAATTTTAATAACGGCACATCGCCATAGAGTATGAGCACCGTATCGGAGTTCGAGATTTGATCGCTCACCTGCTGTACCGCATGACCCGTGCCCAATTGCTGTTTTTGCTCAATCCAATCGGCATCCAAACCGCTTAATGTCTCTCTGACCCGATCCGCTCCATGACCGTATACAATCTTGATTGTGTTATTTTCCAGTTGCCGGCTCATGTCATATACATGCTGCAGCAAGGGACGATTTGCAATTTTGTGCAATATTTTGGGTAATTCCGAGCGCATCCGGGTGCCTTTACCCGCTGCTAGAATAATAGTTGTAATTTTCATCTTGACTACCGTTAAACAAAAAAGCCCGATAACGTGATCACGTTACCGGGCTTTCAAAAAGGCCTAAGCCCACATTCCTTATTAACCGCCGCGTTTTCTGAGCCTGTCCAATGTTCTTAATTGCATCATAGCTTCAAGCAATTGCGCCTGAGCTGTTGCATAATCGATCTTACCAGACTTGTCTGCCAGCGCTTCTTCGGCTCTGGCTTTAGCTTCCAATGCGGCCGCTTCATCAATATCTTTGGCTCTAATCGCTGCATCGGCCAGAATGGTCACCATATGAGGCTGCACTTCCAACATTCCGCCCGAGACAAAAAACGAATAACTTTCTTTATCCGATGCTTTAACCCGGACTTCGCCCGGTTTTAGCCTTGTAATCATGGGAGCATGACGTGGAGAAATACCTACTTCACCAAGTTCAGCGGGAGCAAACACCATTTCCGCCAATCCGGAATAGATTTCCTTTTCTGCACTTACGATATCTACATGTACGGTCATGGTCATTTCTGTCACCTAAAAATTAGCTTTTCAATCCTTTTGCCTTTTCAAGCGCTTCGTCGATGGTACCCACCATGTAAAATGCCTGTTCAGGAATTGAGTCGTATTCACCTTCGATAATACCCTTAAATCCGGCAATAGTGTCCTTCAGTGAAACGTATTTTCCTGGAGAACCGGTAAAGACTTCAGCAACAAAGAAAGGTTGGGACAGGAATCGTTGCATTTTACGCGCTCTTGCCACGGTCAGCTTGTCATCTTCTGACAGCTCATCCATACCCAGAATCGCAATGATATCTCTCAGTTCTTTATATCGCTGCAAGGTACCCTGCACTTTACGGGCAACATCATAGTGCTCTTGACCAATAACCAGGGGATCCAGCTGACGACTGGTTGAATCCAGAGGATCAATCGCAGGATAAATACCTAACTCGGCAATCTGGCGTGACAATACGACGGTCGCATCCAAATGGGCAAAAGTGGTTGCCGGTGATGGATCGGTCAAATCGTCAGCAGGCACGTATACGGCCTGAATTGAAGTAATTGAACCCGTCTTGGTTGAGGTAATGCGCTCCTGCAATACGCCCATTTCTTCAGCCAGCGTTGGCTGATAACCTACCGCTGAAGGCATACGGCCTAACAAGGCAGATACTTCAGTACCCGCCAGGGTATAACGATAGATGTTATCCACGAAGAACAATACGTCACGGCCTTCGTCACGAAAATATTCGGCCATGGTCAAACCGGTCAAGGCAACGCGTAGTCTGTTGCCTGGCGGCTCATTCATCTGTCCGTAAACCAGCGAAACCTTGTCGATTACGTTGGAATCGGTCATTTCGTGATAGAAGTCGTTACCCTCACGAGTACGCTCGCCTACACCGGCAAACACCGAATAACCGCTGTGCTCGATCGCGATGTTACGGATCAGCTCCATCATGTTGACGGTCTTGCCCACACCCGCGCCGCCGAACAATCCGACTTTACCGCCTTTGGTAAACGGACAGACCAAGTCGATAACCTTGATGCCGGTTTCCAACAATTCACTCGCCGCGGCCTGTTCGTCATAAGACGGCGCAGCACGATGAATACCCCATTTTTGTTTTTCGCCAATAGGGCCTTTTTCGTCGATGGGCTGGCCCAGCACGTTCATAATACGGCCTAATGTTTCCTGGCCTACCGGCACGGAAATAGGCGCATTGGTATTGCTGACCGACAAGCCTCTGCTTAAGCCATCTGTACTACCCATTGCAATCGATCTGACAACGCCGTCACCTAATTGCTGTTGTACTTCCAGTACAAGGTCTTTACCTTCTACGTTTAATGCATCATATACTTTGGGCAGGTCTTCACGTGCAAACTCCACGTCCACGACCGCACCAATAATCTGAACGATTTTACCCGAACTCATTGAGTTGTCCTCTTTTGTTGTGTCTCTTTACTTATGCTTAAACAGCTGCGGCGCCGGCAACAATTTCTGAAATTTCCTGAGTAATCGCGGCTTGTCTGGCTTTGTTATAAATCAGCTGCAATTCACCGATGAGATTTCCGGCGTTATCTGAAGCACTCTTCATCGCCACCATTCTGGCTGCCTGTTCACAGGCGTTATTTTCCACTAGGCCTTGGTAAACAATCGATTCAATATAACGCGTCAGCAGATGATCCAGCACTTCTTTGGCATCGGGCTCATAAATGTAATCCCAATGACCCTTCAAATCATTTTCCAGCTCACCGGCCACGACAGGAAGCAGCTTTTCAATAGTCGGCTTTTGAGTCATGGTATTAACGAATTCGTTGCTAATCACATACAACTCGTCAATATTACCCTGCTCATAAGCATCTAACATGATCTTGATGATCCCGACGATATCTTCCAGGTGAGGAGCGTCACCCAATTTGGAAATCTGTCCAACTAAATGCGTTGTTTTCAGACTTGCAAAAAATCCGGAAGCTTTCGCGCCGATGGTGCAAACGTCTACTTCAATATTCGCCTTGTCCCACTGCGTCAATTGTGTCAGTGCTTTTCTGAATAAATTTGAATTCAAACCACCACACAGCCCGCGGTCGGAGCTTACTACAATGACCCCAACCCGTTTAACTTCACGTGCAACCAGAAAAGGGTGTTTATACTCCGGATTGGCATGGGCCAGATGTTTGATAATCCGGCCTATTTTTTTGGAGTAGGGACGAGTTGCCTGCATTCTGTCTTTTGTTTTACGCATTTTGCTCGCAGCAACCATCTCCATTGCGCGAGTGATCTTTTGAGTATTTTTGATACTCGAGATCTTGGTGCGTATTTCTTTACCAACAGCCATTTGAAGACCCTTTTACCAACTATGAGTTTTAATGAAAGTTTCAATAGCGGCTCTTAAACCACTGCTGATTTCATTGCTAAAATCGCCAGTTGCATTAATGCTGTCCATTAAGCCTGAATGTTCCGACTTCATGTACAACTGTAAGGCAGCCTCAAAAGCCAGCACCTTGTTCACTTCGACGTTATCGAGATAACCTTCGTTCGCCGCAAACAATGAAACTGCCATTTGTGCGACCGACATGGGCGAATACTGGTTTTGCTTCATCAGTTCAGTGACTCGCTGACCACGCTCGATCTGTTTGCGAGTGCTTTCATCCAGGTCTGAAGCGAACTGAGCAAAAGCGGCCAATTCACGATATTGAGCCAAGTCAAGACGTGTTCCGCCACCCAGCTTCTTGATGATCTTGGTTTGGGCAGCTCCACCCACACGCGATACTGACAAGCCTGCGTTCACCGCTGGACGAATACCCGAGTTAAACAAATCGCTTTCCAGGAAGATCTGTCCATCGGTAATTGAAATGACGTTGGTCGGTACGAAAGCGGATACGTCACCACCTTGTGTTTCGATAATAGGCAATGCGGTTAATGATCCGGTTTTGCCTTTAACCTTTCCACCCGTCAGCTTTTCAACTTCAGCGGCATTGATACGTGACGCTCTTTCCAGTAAACGAGAATGCAGGTAGAACACATCCCCAGGATAAGCTTCGCGACCTGGCGGACGACGCAGCAACAGCGAAACCTGGCGATAAGCCCAAGCCTGTTTGGTTAAGTCATCATAAATGATCAGTGCATCTTCGCCGCGGTCTCTGAAAAACTCGCCCATCGAGCAACCGGTGTAAGGCGCGATGAATTGCAGCGCTGCCGATTCCGATGCCGATGCCGCCACGATAATGGTGTGCGCCATAGCGCCGTGTTCTTCAAGCTTGCGAACGACGTTGGCAATGGAGGAGCGTTTTTGACCGATAGCCACATAGATACATTTAATGCCGGTGCCTTTTTGATTGATGATGGCATCAACCGCAATAGCCGTTTTACCGGTTTGTCTGTCGCCGATAATCAGCTCGCGTTGGCCGCGGCCTACAGGAATCATTGCGTCAATCGACTTCAAGCCAATCTGAACGGGTTCATCAACGGACTGACGAGCAATTACTCCCGGTGCGATTTTTTCGATGGGCGAAGTCTCGGTGGTTTCAATCGCGCCTTTGCCATCGATAGGGTTACCCAGTGCGTCGACGACGCGACCCAGCAAGGCCTCACCAACAGGCACTTCCAGAATTTTTCCGGTGCATTTGACGGTGTCGCCTTCGGAGATGTGCTGGTACGGACCTAATACCACCGCACCGACGGAGTCTCTTTCCAAGTTCAACGCCATTCCATAGGTATTACCCGGGAACTCCAGCATTTCACCCTGCATCGCTTCGGAAAGACCATGTACTCTTACAATACCGTCAGTCACACTGACCACAGTACCTTCAGTATGGGCTTCGGCGCTGAGGTCGAAGTTTTCGATCCTCTTTTTAATCAGATCACTTATTTCAGATGGGTTTAATTGCATGTTCTTTTTCTCACTCTCACTGTAGAGCCTTTTGCATTTGTTGAAGCTGGCCTCTAATAGATCCGTCAATTACCTTGTCGCCAGCGCGCACTAGAACGCCGCCAATTAAAGATTTATCCACGCTGACGTTCATGTGGACTTTTTTGCCCAGCGATTTTTCGAGTTTTGAAGCAAAATTCTGCTTTTCTTCTTTAGAGAAGGCATAGGCAGTCGTCACTTCGACTTCGACATAACCTTCATCTTCCGCCTTATACGCTTCGAAAATTTTCGCAATATATGGCACTAAAGACAGCCGCTTGTTTTGAACAAGTAATTTCAGAAAATTTGCACCCTCTTCATCGACTTGCTCCTGGCAGATATCGAGCATTAACGCGGTTAACTTTGAGCTGTTCACTTTCGGGTTATCCACGACAACAGAAATTTCTTCATCTTTCATAACAGCCGACATAAACGCCAAATTTTGCGACCACTTTGCAGTCGCTTTCGCTTCTTTGGCCCTTTTAAACACTGCCGCTGCATAAGGCCTTGCCAATGTTGCCAGTTCGCTCATTATGCTGCCTATCCTAATTGATTAGAGACTTTGCTCACGATGTCCTGGTGCTTGGCTTTGTCGATTTCGGCGCTCAGAATTTGTTCTGCTGCACGCAAAGCCAAAGTGGCCACCTCTTTCCGCAAACCTTCTTTAGCCTGCTGCATTTCCTGTTCAATTTGCGCCTTGGCTGCCAAAATCATACGCTCGCCTTCTTTTTTAGCGGCGTCTTTTGACTCTTCGACCAATTCATTAGCACGTTTTTGAGCCAGATTAACAATCTCAGAGGACTGTTCCTTCGCTGCTTTTAAAACGCTTTTGGCTTTTTTTTCAGCCAATTGCATTTCTTCCTGACCTCTTTCTGCAGCCGCCAAGCCCTCAGAAATTTTCTTTTTACGTTCTTCTAAAGAGTCAAATAAAGGAGGCCAGATGTACTTCATGGTAAACCATACCAGAAGTGCAAATGTAATCATTTGCCCAATCAGAGTAGCATTGATACTCACGATGCGTTCCTCTTGTTGCTGTTAAAAAATAATGGGCTTAATTAACCAGCTGCCGCAGATTGTACAGCAGACAAGAATGGGTTGGCGAAAGTGAAGAACAGCGCCAAACCAACACCGATCATGGTTACCGCGTCCAACAGACCCGCAACAACGAACATTTTTACTTGCAGCATGGGTACCATTTCGGGTTGGCGAGCAGCGCCTTCCAGGAATTTTCCACCTAAGAGACCAAAACCGATAGCCGTTCCCAAGGCTCCCATACCAAGAACCAGACCTACTGCAATAGCAGTCATTCCTTGAACATCAGCAATTAACGATGCAATTTCCATGATACCTCCAAACGTATTTTGTTAAGTTAAAAAGAGAAAAAATAAAATCAATGATCTTCGTGCGCCATACTCAGGTAAACGATGGTTAATACCATGAATATAAAGGCTTGAAGAGTAATAATTAATATGTGAAAGATTGCCCATGGAAAACTCAGTACGGGCTGGATATACCAAGGCAATAGTGCAATCAAAATAAAGATTAACTCGCCGGCGTACAGGTTTCCGAACAACCGCAATGCCAATGAGATGGGTTTTGCGATTTCTTCTACCAATTTCAACAGCAGGTTAAATGGCAGCAACCAGGGACCAAAGGGTTGAAACATAAGCTCTTTGGCAAAGCCCCACGGACCTTTTATTTTGATACTGTAAAAAATGATTAAGCAGAAAACCGATATGGACATGGCGAATGTGGCATTCAAGTCCGTACTGGGCACGACACGAAGATAATCAATCCCCATTAACGAACCGATTAACGGCAATATATCAACCGGGAACAAGTCCATGAAATTCCACAAAAATACCCAGCAGAATATAGTCAATGCCAGCGGAGCGATTAATTTGCTTTTGCCGTGAAAACTGTCTTTTACCTGGGCATCTACAAATTCAATCAGCATCTCGGCAAAATTCTGCACCAGCCCCGGCACGCCGGCAGTTGCTTTTTCTGCAGCGGTTTTAAAAAACCAGACAAACAGACCACCCAGGAGAGCCGAAAAAAACAAAGTGTCCAGGTGCAATGTCCAAAACCCCTCGCCAGCGCTTAACGGAGTTAAATGGTGAATAATATAACCGGTTGCACCTTCGGCGGCATGAGCTTCGGTAGCCATCGTTCCTCTCTTAAAAAATGATTGAATCAGCGCATAAACAACGCAAACCAAAAAACGGATAGTGCTGCTATAAATCCGGCCAGCAGCGGTAATATTTCTATATTTGGAATTTGAAAAACCACAAAGAACAGGGCAGCTGTTAACAATAACTTGCCAGACTCTCCCGCATAGAAAGATCGAACAATCTTTTTGGCGTCCTGGCCTGCGGCTCTGTGTATTCGCAAGGCAAAATACAGATTAGGAATAAAAGCGGTCGCCCCGCCCAAAGCTGGCGACAAGGCTTTCTGCCATCCTTCTGCAACTGCATAACTGACTGTTATTATTATGATTATCAGTGCTTGATAAATCAGGACTTTACGTACAGTGGAAAAATAGCTATCTGCCACACGAAGCCCCAAACAAAATTCCTTGCGGATTATAGCTATCGACCCTGGTTAAAGCAAGGAAGATTAAAATCAAGCCGCCACTTTTATTGTTTCTCATGGCCTTCGGTTGGTTAATGAAGTTATTTTATCTGCCCCAGTATCCCATCCAGCTCTTCCAGGCTTGAATAGGCAATGACCAGTTTTCCTGTACCGTTTTCCTTATGGTCTATCGACACTTTTGCACCCAGTTTTGCGGTCAACTCCTCCTGCAAGCGCAAGGTATCCTTGTCTATGACTCTTGGTTTTTGAATTTTTGGCTCGGCCTGCGCTTCTTTGACCAGGCGTTCGGCGGCTCTTACCGTTAAACCTTCCTTGACTATTTTGTTGGCGACAGCCACCTGCCTTGGCCCGTCCAGAGACAGCAGCGCACGCGCATGCCCCATCTCCAATTGCCTGTTAAGCAACATTTTTTTGACCTCGGGCTGCAGCTCCATCAACCTCAGCAAATTGGTCACCGTAGTCCGGGATTTACCCACCGCCTCGGCAATTTGCTGATGGGTCATGGCAAACTCATCCAGCAATCTCTTTAAAGCCTCCGCTTCTTCCAACGGATTAAGATCTTCTCTCTGGATGTTTTCAATCAGCGCAATCGCCATGGCCGCACGGTCATCTATATTTTTGATGACAACCGGTACCTGTTGCAAACCGGCCAATTGCGCCGCCCGCCAGCGCCGCTCGCCCGCTATGATTTCGTATTTATCCAGGTCTATTTTGCGCACGACTACGGGCTGTATGACCCCCTGCGCCTTTATGGAATCGGCCAGCTCCTGCAATTTTTCCGGATCGATATCTTTTCTTGGCTGGTATTTCCCCCGCTGCATGTATTCTATCGGCAGGGTTTGCAACTGATGCTTGTCCTCTTTGACGGAAACATCACCCAGCAAAGCATCCAGCCCTCGACCTAATCCACGTTTTTGTAAAGCCATTACCTTCTACTTTTCTCTTTTCTAAAATTCACAGAGCCGCGAAAAATTCTGCTCATGAAGCCGCAGAATCCGATAATCCCTGCCAAACACGGAACATAAATTGTGAAAATCCAGCTGTGTTTTAGCGCAATTCGGCACGGATAATTGATTCAAATTCATCCAGCAGCTTTTTTAAGTCCTCTGCTTCTTGTAAAAGAGCCAAATGCTCTCTTTGAATCATTTCGATTAAGGCCCGGGCATCCCCGTCTTCGCCATCCGCCGACTGCTGCAAGCCTTCTAAAGCAGGAGCCTGTGTCAACAAGACCTCAAGGCCTCGACCTAGTCCACGCTTTTTTAATGTCATACCTTAACTTTTGTCTTTTCTGATCATTTCGCCAGCCAGGGCGATATAGGCTACCGCGCCCCGCGAAGCCTTGTCGTAAATTAACACCGGCACGCCATGACTGGGCGCTTCGGCCAATCGGATATTTCTTGGTACACAGGTTCGGAATACCTTATCGCCAAAATATCGAATTAACTGCTCTGATACATCCTTGGTCAAGCGGTTTCTGTCGTCATACATGGTTCGCAGGATGCCTTCCAGATGTAGTTCCGGGTTGACGGTTTCCTGTATGTTTTTAAGTGTACTCATCAATGCCGACAAGCCTTCCAGCGCGTAGTATTCGCATTGCATCGGGATTAATACACTATTGGCCGCCACCATGGCATTCAAGGTCAGCATATTCAAGGAGGGAGGGCAGTCGATCAATATGTAATCGTACTGACCCTTGATCTGGATTAGGGCATCGGCCAACCGACGCTCCCGGCGCTCGGCCTGCAGCAGCTCGACTTCCGCAGCGGTCAGATCGGAATTGCCTGGAACCACGGCAAAACCAATGTCCGGCACATCAATTACCGTTTCCGCTGCCGGCACTTCCTCCATGAGCAAATCGTAGCTGGAATATTTCACTTCCTGTTTGTCGACACCACAGCCCATGGCCGCATTACCCTGCGGATCTAGATCCACCAGCAACACACGCCGGTGTGCGGCCGCCAATGAAGCCGCAAGATTAACGCTGGTTGTCGTTTTTCCGACGCCGCCTTTCTGATTGGTTATGGCTATTATTTTTCCCACTACTACACCTTTACTTATACTAATGATTCAATTCGAACCAGACATCTTTCAGCTTCTATACCCGGGACAGCAATCGGCATCACTACTTTGTTTGCCGATATTTGCTCTAATTCCGCATCAGGCCTTTGCCCCTTCATGGCGAGCAAAAACCCCTCCTTGCTGAGCAAGTGTGCGGTCAATTCAACAATTTGGTTCAGACTGGCAAAAGCCCTGGTAATAACGACATTAAACTTTTTTTCAGGATGAAATTGTTCTACGCGCTGGTGGCAAACGGCCACGTTTTTGAGCTTCAACTCCAAGATGGCCTGTTGCACGAACCTCGTTTTTTTAGCATTACTGTCAAGCAAGGTGAACTCTGTTTCGGGCAGGCAGATCGCCAAAGGAATACCGGGCAAACCGGCTCCGGTACCTATGTCAATGACGCGCTCACCCTCGATGTAAGGCAAAATGGCAAGACTATCCAGCAAATGCAAACGCACCATTTCTTCGCGGTCTCGAATCGCGGTCAGATTATAGGCTTTATTCCATTTCTCAATGAGCTTTATAAAACTGAGCAGCCGGCTTATCTTGTCTTCATCAATAGCCAGGTTTAACGAGGCGAGTCCGTTAATTAAAATACGACGACAGGCTTCCATCAGGCGCTTTTCTTTTTCAGATAAACCAGCAGCAGGGAAATTGCCGCCGGCGTAATGCCCGGAATACGCGATGCCTGCCCCAAGGTCTCGGGCCGCTGCGTTCTGAGCTTTTCACTCACTTCATTGGAAAGACCGGGCACTCCTTTATAATCCAGCGCGTCAGGCAAGCGCAGATGGTCATAGCGCAACGCCTTGTCGATTTCGGTCTGCTGCCTGTCGATATAACCCGCATATTTGGCTTGAATTTCGACTTGCTCGGCAACCTGTTCGGAAAACACCTCACCGTCTTCCAAAAATGACAACAACTGATTCACGTCCACTTCCGGACGGCGCAGTAAATCCATCAAATTGGCTTCGCGCAACAGGGGCTTGCCCCAGTATTGCTCAACCCGGGCAGCCTCTTCGGTTTCTGTTCGGATCCATTGTTTTTTCAAATCGCCCTGCAAGCGGGCAATGGCTTCGCGCTTGCTGTCGAAAGCCTGCCAGCGCTCATCGCCGACCAGACCGAGTTCCCGCCCTTTCTCCGTCAAGCGCAGATCGGCATTGTCTTCGCGTAATAACAAGCGATATTCGGCGCGACTGGTAAACATGCGGTAGGGCTCTTGCGTGCCGCGCGTGATCAAGTCATCGATCATTACTCCGATATAGGCCTCATCGCGCCCCGGACACCAGCTTTCAAGCCCCATTACATGGCGGGCGGCATTTAAGCCCGCGATCAAGCCTTGCGCGGCCGCTTCTTCATAGCCGGTGGTGCCGTTTACTTGCCCCGCAAAAAACAGGGCATCCATGTGCTTGGTCTCCAGTGATGATTTCAGATCCCGTGGATCGAAAAAATCATATTCAATGGCATAACCGGGCCTTACAATTTCGGCATTTTCAAAACCCAGCATGGAGCGCACAAATTCATACTGCACATCAAATGGCAGGCTGGTTGAAATGCCGTTTGGATAAATTTCATGGGTATCCAGGCCTTCCGGTTCGACAAAAATCTGGTGCGAATCGCGATCGGCAAACCGTACAATCTTGTCTTCAATCGAAGGACAATAACGCGGCCCAACGCCTTCGATAATGCCGGAATACAAAGGCGATCGATCCAGTCCGGAGCGGATAATATCGTGGGTTTTATGGTTGGTTCGCGTTATGTGACAAGGAATTTGTCGGGGATGCTGCTCGCGTTTGCCCATAAAAGAAAATACCGGAACCGGATCATCCCCATGCTGCTCTTCCAACTTGCTGAAATCGATGGTGCGGCCATCGATCCGTGGCGGCGTGCCGGTTTTCAAACGGTCAATGCGGAAAGGCAATTCGCGCAAGCGGTCGGCCAGGGCGATAGAGGCAGGATCACCGGCCCGACCACCGCTGTAATTTTCCAGCCCGATATGAATTTTGCCGCCTAGAAAAGTGCCAGTGGTCAACACCACGGCTTTCGCCACAAAATTCAGGCCCATTTGCGTCTTCACGCCGACAACCCGAGTGCCTTCAACCATTAAGTCGGAAACGGTCTGCTGAAACAAGGCCAGATTGGGCTGGTTTTCCAGCGCGCTTCTGACGGCCTGTTTATAGAGCTTACGATCGGCTTGGGAACGCGTCGCCCTAACTGCCGGCCCCTTGCTGCCATTCAACGTGCGGAACTGGATGCCGCCTAGGTCGATTGCCTGCGCCATGATCCCGCCCAAAGCATCGATCTCTTTGACCAGATGACCTTTGCCTATGCCGCCAATGGCCGGATTGCAGCTCATTTGCCCGAGCGTGTCGATATTTTGCGTCAGCAATAATGTTTTCGCACCACACCTTGCGGATGCCAGCGCGGCTTCTGTGCCCGCATGCCCGCCACCGACAACAATGACATCAAAATCTTTTTTGAATTTCACAAACGTTATGTACTCTAAAAATGTGGTATATCAATCTGTTGTATAGAGTTATACAAACCAGCGGCTATTATAAGAGGTAAATCATGAAAAAACGTAAAAATAAGAACGGAAGGGCAAATATTCCCGAACTAAACCCGGTAGCGAAATACGCCCACCAGTTTAATAAAGCCCAAACTTTTAAGGATAAAAGCAAATACGCTCGCAAAGCAAAACACAGCAATCAGGAGGTTTTTCCAATAGCATTGATCAACGCTATTGGAAAAACCTCCTGCTTTTGTTGATAACCCGCCCATCAAGCGTAAATTTTCATGCAAACGACATTGGATTTTTAGACTTTGCTATTTCGTACTGGCCAGTTTGCTGTGGTGCATGGAGTAGGTAAAATACACAATCAGCCCCAGAACGAGCCAGATGGTAAAACGCAGCCAAGTGAGCGAAGGCAAAAAGCCCATCAGCGCGCTGCAGGACAACATCCCGAGCACCGGAAATAAGGGGCTGAACGGTGACCGAAACGGGCGGCGCATATCAGGTTTGGTGATGCGCAGCACGAGCACCCCAAAACACACCAATACAAATGCGGCCAGGGTGCCGATATTAACCAATTCAGCCAGATCGCCAAGCGGCATGAAGCCAGCGATAGCCGCCATAACTATACCGCAAAGCACAATCACCCGTACCGGCGTTTGTGTTTTGGGGTGAACCCGGGAAAAGAAAGGCGACAGCAAGCCATCGCGCGACATGGCAAAAATGATGCGGGTCAGCCCGTAGTAAAGCACCAGCATCACAGTCGTCAGGCCGGCGATAACCCCGGTCGAAATCAACGCCGACGCCCAGTTGAACCCCAACAGCGTCATCGCATGTGCGACAGGCGATGATACGTTAAGATCGGTGTAAGACACCACCCCGGTCAGCAAGCCGGAAACAATAATATAAATGACCGTGCAGAAAGCAAGTGAAGCAATGATACCGATGGGCAAGTCGCGCTGCGGGTCTTTGGCTTCTTCGGCGGCTGTGGAAACGGCATCAAAACCGACATAGGCAAAAAATACGATGGACGCACCCGCCAGTACGCCGCTGTTTTTGCCGTCAGGCATCGTCTCAAACCAGCCGAACGGCATAAACGGATGCCAGTTGGCCGGATTAACATTGAACACCGCCACAGCAATAAAAACTGCAATCGTGAGGAGTTTGACAAAAACCATGGCATTGTTAGTTTGCGCGCTCTGCTTGACGCCCATCACCAGCAAGCCCATCAATATCAAAATAATGCCCGACGCCGGCAAGTTAATCAGCCCCCCCAGCTTAGGCGCCTTGGTCAGCATCTCCGGCAAGGGCATGCCGATCGCCGTTAAGGCATTATTAAAGTAGCCGGACCAGCCATTGGCGACGGCTGCCACAGAAATGCCGTATTCCAGCAGCAAATCCCAACCAATAATCCAGGCTATCAATTCGCCAAAAGCCGCATAGCTGTATCCGTACGCACTGCCGCAACCGCCCACGGAAGATGCCAGTTCTGCGTAAGACAGCGCAGCAAACGCGCAAGCGAAACCGGCGATAACGAATGACAAAACCACCGCAGGCCCGGATTGCGTGGCGGCAGCAATACCGGTGAGCACAAAAATACCCGTGCCTATGATGGCGCCTATGCCAAGAAAAGTGAGATCCCATGTGGATAGGCAGCGCTTAAGTCCGTGGCTGGAATCATCCTCGGCAGCGACGTGTTTGGTGCGAAAAATTTGCAGTGACATGTAGTTCCCCTTGGCGATTGCTCAATCACTGTTAGCAGGCTGGCTTCCCACTCCTTTACGACCCGCCCCTCTATCCAGAGAGCGCCTTCAATCGTTCCGTCTCCGATTGCATTTAATCAGAAAACGGAATAAATACCGTCGTTTAGGTGGAGTGCAGCCATTATAGTCCCGACTGGCTAATAGTGGTACCTAGCTGACTCTGGTGTAAAAATAGGAACGGACTAAGCCCCGTTTATTGCACAATCAACGGTGCCGGCATTTCAGTCGGCGGCAGCTGTACAAAAAAACCTTTTTCTTTCAGGCTAGCCCGCACTTTTTCGACGTCTTCCCTTGCCAGTTTTCGCTCAGGAGTCAACTCCAACTCCATGACAAACGCCAAGCCGCCAAAGCTTTTAAACAGCAATTCAGGTACTTTTGAAAAATCGTCTTTTTTATCGATATACAAATAAAGATGTTCTTTTTTCAGGCTTTTATAGATAAAACACTGCATGGGATCGGGTGGCTATAAATGAGGACAGCTATTTTAACTATTTTTGTTTAGAATGCTGCATGATTAATTTGCGGCACATTTTGTGAATGAATACCAATACGCCACCCGATAATTTTTTCAACAAAGCCTGCTCCTTTGAAGCCTCGCTAATAGTCGTGGCTATCCTTTTAGGCTGGATCGCAGACATAGACCCGTTTGAAAATTTTTATTTTTCAGAAACCGCGGTAGCATATGGCGTGCTCGGCACCGGTCCCTTGTTTTTACTGTTGCTTGGCCTTGAGCAGATGCACGGGGATGCGCTGGTAAAAATAAAACAGCTGTTGCTGGATACCCTGGGGCCAAGCCTGCATCGTTATCACTGGACTGATCTGTTTATGCTGGCTGCGATTGCGGGGCTATCGGAAGAACTCTTGTTTCGCGGCGTCATCCAGCCCTGGATCGAAAATGCCTGGGGCATGGCGGCAGGCCTGATCGGCAGCAATATCATTTTTGGCCTGGTTCATGCCGTAACCCCTCTGTATGCGGTCCTGGCGGCATTGGTCGGCATTTATCTGGGCCTAGCGCTGGATTACGGCGGCGAAAGAAACCTGCTGACGCCCGTGCTGATTCACGGCTTATACGATTTTCTGGCGTTTATCGCGTTGATGCGGGCGTATCGGGGCAGCCAAAATCTGGACTGAACCCGATTCGAAAAATCTCTTTACTCAGCCAATGCATCCTGCAAACGCTGGTAAATCCCGCCGAAGCCGCCATTGCTCATCAGCACAAAGTGGCCGCCATAACGCGCTTCAAATTTCAGCTTGGCAATAATTTTATCCAGGGTCTGGCAGATTTCAATATTGCCTGCATATTTTTTCAGCTGACTTAAATCCCAGCCCATGTTCTCCGGCTGATAGATGATGGCGAGATCTGCCTTGCCCAACGACTTGGCCAACGTTTCGGTATGTACGCCCATGCGCATGGTATTTGAGCGGGGCTCCACGATGGCGATAATCCGTTCCTGGCCCACCTGTTTGCGCAAACCGTCCAGCGTCGTTTCTATGGCCGTGGGATGATGTGCAAAATCATCATACAGCGTTACGCCGTTAATGTTGGCGATGACTTCCATGCGCCGCTTCACATTTTTGAATTGCCCCAGCGCACTGATCGCATCGACCGGCAGTATGCCGACATGCTGGGCCGCAGCAATGGCTGACAAGGCGTTATAAACGTTATGCGCGCCGGTCAATGTCCAGTCGACCACGCCCTGCTCCTGTTTTTCCAGCAAGACTCTAAAGTGACTGCCATCGGCCTTGATCAGTTCGGCATTCCATTGGGCATCGGAACTGATGGACGTTTTTACGACAGGCGTCCAGCAGCCCATCGCCAGCACATCGTTGATATTGGCATCATTCGCAGGACTGATAATTAAACCCTCGCCCGGTACCGTTCTGACCAGATGATGAAACTGTTTCTTAATGGCGTCCAGATCCGGGAATATATCGGCATGATCAAATTCAAGATTATTCAGGATGGCCGTACGCGGGCGGTAATGGACAAATTTTGAACGCTTGTCAAAAAATGCGCTGTCGTATTCATCGGCCTCAATAACAAAAAAATCCGATTCGCCCAGGCGTGCCGAAATCCCAAAATTTAACGGAATGCCGCCGATCAAAAATCCGGGCTTGAAACCCTGATGCTCCAGTATCCAGCTCAACATGCCGGTCGTGGTGGTTTTGCCGTGCGTACCGGCCACGCCCAGCACCCATTTATCCTGCAAGACATGCTCGGCTAGCCACTGCGGACCCGATACATATTTCAGTCCTTTATTCAGCACCGCTTCCACTTCCGGATTCCCGCGCGACAAGGCATTGCCGATAATCACCAAGTCAGGCTTGCCATCCAGATTTTCAGCCCGATAGCCCTCCATCAGGCGGATGCCTTGTTGTTCCAACTGTGTGCTCATGGGCGGATATACATTCTGGTCTGAACCGCTAACCTGATAGCCCAGCTGCCTTGCAATGACGGCAAGCCCGCCCATAAATGTGCCGCAAATACCTAAGATGTGAATATGCAATGTCTTATCCTGATGGGTTTTGATCTAAAAATTTGAATTACCACTTCGTACAGAAATGATGAATTGTCACACTTATCTGTTCTGTTCCGACTTTTCTGAGAGCTCTGCTCCGTCTTGGGCGAGAATAGACGCCTCTTTGGCGCCCGCTTGTTCGAGTATTTTAACGAGATTGTCACGACCTGTTCTTTTTGCCTTGCTCATGACCGTCAGATTTTGTTTATCGGCCGCATTGACATCGGCACCGGCAGCGATCAATAAATTGACGATCTCCTCATTGCCGAATACCAAAGCATCCATCAACGCCGTCGTTCCGGCATTATCGGCAAGATTTACATCGGCACCGTAAGCGAGCAGTGCTTTAACGATGCGTGCATTGCCGCTGAAACTGGCACCCATCAGTGCGGTGCGACCGCTGCCGGCCTTGCTGTCGGCATCAAGACCCTGGGCTAACAGGGCTTCGGTTCTTTCAAGTTTTCCGCTTACCGCCGCCGCAAACAGATCATTGGCATCTTCCGCGCGCAACAGCAAGGGTATTGCATACAATAGAAGAAAAAGGCCATGTTTGAGTTTCATGCAGAATAGTTGCTTGCGTTTGAGGATGAGTTACGTTGAAATATTCTTATTAATTCTATATATCATCTAATAATGAGCGAAAAAAACAAAATATTAGTTGAAGCCATACCGCATTTCATCGCCGAGCAGTCCGTGCCGGAAGAAAACCGCTATGTCTTTGCCTATACCATCATCATTACCAACGCGGGAACCATCGCGGCAAAACTGTTGCAACGCCATTGGCTGATAACCGACTCCAACGGCAAAATTCAGGAAGTCAGAGGCGACGGCGTGATTGGCGAACATCCTCATCTCCAGCCTGGAGAGAGCTTCCGCTATACCAGCGGCGCCATGATCGCGACCCCCGTCGGCACCATGCAGGGCAACTATACAATGCGTTCCGATGAGGGCGACGATTTCACCGCAAATATCCCGCGATTTACTTTGTCCATCCCAAGAACCCTGCATTAGTAATGTCCATCTATGCCATTGGCGATATTCAAGGCTGTTTTGATGATTTATTGAGACTCCTGGACACCATCGACTTTAACGAACACACGGATCAACTCTGGTTTGCAGGTGATCTGGTGAACCGTGGCCCCAAATCCCTGGAAACCCTGCGTTTTGTAAAATCACTGGGCGATTCGGCTGTCTCCGTACTCGGCAATCATGATTTGCATCTGCTCGCGGCCTCCTGCGCGCAGAAAATAGCCCGGAAAAAAGATTCTTTGCTGCCGGTACTGGAAGCCCCAGACAGCGATGAACTGATAAACTGGTTAAGACACAGGCCGCTGTTTCATTACAATGCCGACTTCTGTCTGCTTCATGCCGGCCTGCCGCCGCAATGGGATTTCAACAAGACCAAAAAAATGGCCTCAAAGGCGGAACAAGTTTTACGAAGCCCTGATTATCGGCTGTTTTTAAAACAAATGTACGGCAACAAACCCAACCAGTGGTCCGCGAATCTGAAAGGCGTTGAGAGATTACGCTTTATCATCAACTGCTTTACCCGCATGCGTTATTGCGACATCAATGGCCGCCTGGATTTTGTCAATAGCGGGCCTCTAGGCTCACAACCCAAACACCTGATGCCCTGGTTTGAAGTGCCTAAACGCAAAAATGCGAATATGCGCATCATCTTCGGCCACTGGTCGACTCTCGGCTATTTCGAGGGACCTAACTGCTATGCCATTGATACCGGCTGCCTTTGGGGCGGCCAACTGACCGCCCTGAAACTGGGAGAGAGCGTACAGAGGTTCAGTATCGATTGTCCGGGCGCACAAAAGCCGGGCTAAGATTTTTTTCCTCAACCCTCTCCAGCAGGACTTCCTCGGCCTCGCTCAGTCCGGCTCTTTTGTGTGCCCGAGACCGAAGGATTCGGCAATCATCAACACCACGCCAAGGGTAATGGCGGAATCGGCAATATTAAACGCCGGCCAATGCCAATTTTCATAATAAACATCGATAAAATCGATCACGTAACCGTAAGCCAGACGATCAATCAAATTACCGACAGCCCCACCCAAAACCAGCGCCAAAGCGATGGCCAGCAAGGTCTCCTGCGGCTTGAGTTTGGCTAACCAAACGGTGATGCCGGTGCTGATCAGCACCGCGAGACCAGCAAAAAACCAGCGCTGCCAGCCCCCGGCTTCGCTCAGAAAACTGAACGCAGCCCCGGTATTGTGAACATAAGTCAGATTAAAATAAGGCAGCACCGGAATGGACTGGTAAAGCTGCATCAAATTATCGACGGTAAGCTTGCTGCCCTGATCCAGAACAATCGCCAATACCGACAGCCATAACCATTTCAACATAGGCATCACGCAAATTTCCTGTTTTCGCCGTCGCCCGCCACGTTTTCAACGCAACGTCCGCACAATTCAGGGTGCTCTGCATGCTCCCCTACGTCATAGCGCTGGTGCCAGCAGCGCACGCATTTTGGATGCTCGGACACGACAACTTTTAAGCTAACGCCGTCAATCTCGGTTTGAATGGCATCTTCGGGGCAGAACTGCGCCGCCATCACTGAGGCATTGGAGGTAATAAAGACAAAATGCAGCTCGCCCGCCAAACGGTTTAGCACATCAAAATATGCCTCATTGCAATACAGCTCGACCTCCGCATTCAGTGAAGCGCCTATCTCGCCACGGCCGCGGCTTTTCTCAAGTTCCTTGCTGACCGCGGTGCGGACATTCATGACCGTTTGCCAGAATTCACGATTCATAGGCGAATCGGCATCCAGCCTGAACAAGCCCTGATACCAGGTTTCCAGAAATACCGAGTCGCTGCGCTTACCCGGCAAATATTGCCAGATTTCATCGGCGGTATAACTGATGATCGGCGCCAGCCAGCGCGTCAAGGCTTCCAGCACATGATACATGGCTGTTTGCGCCGAACGCCGGGCCAGGCTGTCTTCTTTGGCCGTATATTGCCGGTCTTTAATGATATCCAGATAGAAGCCGCCCAAGTCGATTACGCAAAAGTGATGTACTTTTTGATAGATCGTCTGGAACTGATAGCTGTCATAAGCCGCCTTGACCTCTTCCTGCAGGGCGTATGCCCTGTCCACAACCCAGCGATCCAGTGCCAGCAATTCGGCTGCAGGCACCGCATGTTGTGCCGGATCAAAACCGTTCAAATTGGATAACAAGAAACGAGCGGTATTCCTCAAGCGGCGGTAACCGTCCGCGGTACGCTCAAGAATTTCATCGGATACCCGCATCTCGCTGCGGTAGTCCGTAGCGGCAATCCATAACCGCAGCACATCGGCGCCCATGGCTTTCATAACCGTTTGCGGCGCGACCACATTGCCTTTGGATTTGGACATTTTTTCGCCGTTCTTGTCGACGGTAAAACCGTGCGTCAAAACCGCTTTGTACGGCGCAACATCGTTCATGGCCGTGGACGCCAGCAATGAAGACTGAAACCACCCGCGATGCTGATCAGAGCCTTCCAGGTACAAGTCGGCCGGAAATACCAGTTGATCGCGTTTATCCAGGACACAGGCGTGAGTGACGCCGGAATCAAACCAGACATCCAGGGTATCGCTCATCTTGTCGTAGTGCTCGGCATCAGCGCCAATCAATTCGGCGGCATCCAGTTCGAACCAGGCTTCTATGCCTTTTTGCTCAATCCGCTTGGCCACTTGCTCGATCAATTCGGGCGTGCGCGGATGCAGTTCGCCGGTTTCTTTATGCACGAAGAAAGCGATCGGCACACCCCAGGTACGCTGCCGCGAAATACACCAGTCAGGCCGGTTTTCCATCATGCTTTCAATACGCGCCTGACCCCATTCGGGTATCCAGGCAACACGCTTAACTTCATCCAGCGCCCTTTCCCGGAGCTTATTCTTATCCATGGAGATAAACCACTGCGGGGTGGCTCTGAAAATGATCGGCGTCTTATGCCGCCAGCAGTGCGGATAACTGTGCAAAATGGCCTGAAGATGAACCAGCTTGCCTTTTTCTTCCAGAACTTCCAGCACATGATCATTGGCGCTGAACACATGCTCGCCGGCGAACAATTCGGTGTTCGGCAGGAATACGCCATTATTGCCAACCGGGTTATCCACCGGCAATCCGTATTTCAGGCCGACGATATAATCGTCCTGGCCATGCCCAGGCGCGGTATGAACAGCGCCGGTACCGGCATCGGTAGTGACGTGATCGCCAAGAATGATCGGCACTTGCCGGTCATAAAAAGGATGCTGCAACAACTGGTTTTCGAGAGCCGAACCCGTGCAATAGGCCACGACATGATAATTTTCAATGCCGTAACGCAGCATGGCATCCTTCAGCAACACCTCGGCGACCACCAGGCGTTCTTTTTTGCCGTCCTGCTCGCATTGCACGACTACATATTCCAGTTCGGGATTTAAAGCGACCCCCTGATTTGCAGGCAGCGTCCACGGCGTGGTTGTCCAGATCACCACGGATAGCGGCCCCGTGCCTTCATGCTCAGGGACATGATGGCAGCTCGCCATAAAGGCAGCTTCATCGATCACCTGAAAACGAACGTCGATCGCAGGCGAATGCTTGTCCTCATATTCCACTTCAGCCTCGGCCAGCGCCGAGCCACAATCGGTACACCAATGCACCGGCTTCGCACCTTTGCTCAGATGGCCTTTGTTGCCGATTTTCCCAAGCGACCTGACAATATCGGCTTCAAAAGCAAAATCCATCGTTAAATAGGGATGCTCCCAATCGCCCAGAATACCCAGCCTGACGAACGCCTCTTTTTGGATGTTGACCTGCTTGCCGGCATACTCACGGCAGGCTTTGCGAAAATCAGCTGCCGAAACCTTAACACCGGCTTTACCCACCTTCTTTTCCACCATCAGCTCAATCGGCAAACCGTGACAATCCCAGCCCGGTACGTAAGGTGCGTCAAAGCCGCTCAGGGTTTTTGATTTGACAATAATGTCTTTCAACACCTTATTAACTGCATGACCAATATGAATCTCGCCGTTGGCGTAAGGAGGACCATCGTGCAAAATAAACTTGGGTCGGCCTTGCGCTGCCGCCCTGATTTTCTGATACAGATCCATTCCGTTCCAATTTTTTAAACATTCCGGCTCACGTTGGGCCAGATTGCCTTTCATCGGGAAATCTGTTTTGGGTAAATTCAGTGTTTTTTTATAGTCCATGGTCATCAACTTTTAAAATCAGCAAAAATCTTCTTCGCATCGGCCACATCGTTTTCGATCTGGTTCTTAAGCGCCTCCAATGATTGAAAGCGTATCTCATCTCTTATTTTCCGCTTGAAATGCACTTCCACATAACGCCCGTAAATTTCCTTATTAAATTCAAACAAATGTGTTTCCAGTATCACCGTTGAGCCGCCATCAACCGTCGGTCTTGTGCCGACATTAGCCACGCCTTCGTATTCCTGGTCGTCAATGCCGGTCATGGTAACGGCAAATACGCCCTCAACCGGCGTATTTTTTCTAAACATCTGAATATTGGCCGTGGGGTAGCCTATCGTTCTGCCCCGTTTATCGCCATGCGCCACGCGGCCGCAGACAGAAAAACTTCGACCCAGCAGTTTTTCCGCTTCGGCCAGATCCCCTACACCCAGCGCGTCGCGGATCAGGGTGCTGCTAACTCTCAATCCGTCCACATAATAGGAGCCGGTATCCTCCACGTCAAAACCGAATCGACTGCCCTGTTCCTTCAGCATGCCGAAGTTGCCGCGCCTGGCCTTGCCGAAATGGAAATCATCGCCGATGACCAGATGTTTGACATTGAGCTTTTTTATCAGAATGTCGGCAATAAAATGTTCAGCATCATAGTTTGCAAGATATTGGTTAAAATCCAATATCAGCAAATCATCAACGGGCAATTTAGAAAACTGAATCACTTTTTCGCGCAGTCGCATCAAGCGTGACGGCGCATTATCTTCCAAAAAATATTCCAGCGGCTGCGGCTCAAATATCATGATCACGACCGGCAAGCCCAAGGCCGCCCCACGCTCAGCCAGCTTCTTGATGACCGCTTTATGACCTAAATGGACGCCGTCAAAATTCCCGATACTCAGTACGCAACCGTTTCGCAACGGTTCTAAATGAGTCAGTCCTCTAATTAAACGCATGCATAGGATGAATTAAAATTTTTCATTATACCCAACTATCCGGGCAAGTTTATACCTTGCTGATCAAATGTTTCGGCCTTAAGCCGGTCAAGATCAAGGTCAGCGCATAAATGACACAAGCCAGTGCAATCCATACCAGCAAATTCAGGACTCTATCGAGCGCGGCCCATTGCTGCCATAGGCCGGCATCGACCCCATAATACAGCACGGCCGACATAACGGCGCTGGCCACCATGACGCGCAGAAAAAACAGCGGCCAGCCGACCGCGGGCTGATAGGCTTTTTGTTTTAGTAATTTCTTCAGCATCAAAAAAGCATTGAAAAACGCGCTCAATGAGGTCGCCAGCGCGAGTCCGGCATGAGCCAGGGACGCTACCAGGGCAAAACTCAACCCCAGTTTGACGACTATGCCATAGACGCCATAGCGTACCGGCGTTTTCATATCTTCGCGCGCGGTAAAGGCCGGCACCAGCACTTTAACCAGAATAAAGCCCAGCAATCCGGCCGCATAAGCCATCAGGCTTTGTCCGGCAAAATGCACATCATTGAGACTGAACTCATCATATTGAAACAGCGTTGAAATCATCGGCTCGGCCAACATCGTCAACCCTATCGTAGCCGGCATGCCGATCAGCAAAACCAGGCGCAAGCCCCAGTCCAGCGAACGGGAAAAGGCAATGGCGTCCTCAGCCGCATGACTTCTGGCCAAACTGGGCAAAATCACCGTGGCCAGCGCTATGCCGAATATACCCAGCGGGAATTCCACCAGACGATCGGAATAATACAGCCAGGACACGCTGCCGGCAGTTAAAAACGAGGCCAGCAGCGTGTCGAGCAGCAAATTGATCTGGGTTATCGAAACACCAAAAATGGCCGGCATCATCAAGCCCATAATGCGCCTGACCCCCGAATCCCTGAAGTCAATCCTGAATCTGGGCAGCAATCCCAAGCGAATGAGCACAGGCACCTGGAACACCAACTGCACAACGCCCGCGGCAAAAACGCTCCAGGCTAATGCGACAACCGGCTCATCCATCAATGGCGCCAGCCAGATAGCCGCTCCGATCATGCAGAGATTGAGAAAAACCGGTGTTAAGGCCGGAATAACAAACCTGCCGTGAGCATTCAAGATGCCACCGGCAAAAGCCACCAGCGAGATAAAAAACAAATAGGGCAAGGTAATCTGCACCATCTGCACGGCCAGATCATATTGGGTTCCCTTCCAGATGAAACCGGGCGCAAACAGCATGATAAGCAACGGCGCAACCACGATGCCGACCATCGTAATTAGCATCAATACCAGCGCCAGCGTGCCCGCCGTTCGGTCAATAAACTGTTTTAGCGCCTCTCTGTTGCCGCGATGCTGATATTCCGAAAGAACCGGCACAAAAGCCTGGGCAAAAGCACCTTCTCCGAATAAGCGCCGTAAAAAATTGGGGATCGTAAAGGCCACAAAAAAAGCATCGGTTGCCGAACCCGCACCAAAAATTTGTGCAATCAGCATGTCGCGCACAAAACCCAAAATCCGCGAAATCAGGGTCATGCTGCCGACTACGATAGTTGATTTAAAAAGCTGTTTGCTCAAAACACACCCTTCAAACTTTAAATTTGACAATCATACCATTTATAAAGATAATGCTGGGTCTTATTAACTTACACAGCAAGAATCGAGAAACTATGGCTAATACAGCACAAGCTAAAAAGCGTGCGCGACAAGCGGAAAAAAGCCGTATTCGCAACGCAGGACAACGCAGCAACTTGCGTACTTTCGTAAAGAAAATTATTGCCGCAGTCAATGCCGGCGATAAAGAAAAAGCACAAGCCGCTTATAACACTGCTGTGCCTATTATCGATTCAGCAGTCAACAAAGGCATTATTCATAAAAATAAAGCCGCTCGCAGCAAAAGCAGACTCAACGCGAAAGTTAAATCCATCGCTTAATTGCACCGCAATGAGCGATAAAAAAGGCCGATACTCCTTTTCGAGTTCGGCCTTTTTTGCTAGCCCCTTTATCGGATTAAATCAACACCATATTATCCCGGTGTATCATTTCGGAATCGTCCGAATATCCCAGAATACGCTCGAATTCGGAACTGCTTTTGCCCGCTATTAATTGGGCATCCGCATTGCCGTAATTAACCAGCCCCCGGGCGATCTCCAAACCGCTCTCATCCACACAAGAGACCAATTCACCGCGCTCAAAACGCCCAGACACCGATTTGACCCCGACAGCCAGCAGACTTTTGCCGTCCGCCCTGAGCACCTTGACCGCGCCC
>Ga0208509_1000175_pt1 | contig 27002 bp, 26 predicted proteins | sample LakWasMeta7_HOW4_2_FD_183857 | JGI IMG/M metagenome (GOLD analysis project Ga0208509, IMG submission 183857) | Freshwater sediment methanotrophic microbial communities from Lake Washington under simulated oxygen tension - Sediment Metagenome... | ecosystem: Environmental > Aquatic > Freshwater >...
GTTGCTGGATTTGGCAGAGCAGCAAATCCCATTGGTAAGCATCGCTGTGGCCGCGCACATCCAGCCATTGCATCAGCGGGGCGATGTCGGTTTCCAGCAGCGTGACGGTATTGGGGCTGAACTGGCGCAATACGTCCAGTTGGCTCATCTGCTGTTTGAGTTTCCATTTGTCGCGCACGGCGATGGTTTTGTCGTCCAGGCTGTTGATGGCTTTGTGCAGGGATTGAGCGACCACGTCGAAAAAGTCCGGTTCGGCGTAGTGCAGGGCGGTTTTAGCCAAGCCTAGTTGTGATTCAAACAGGCGCTGCATCAGCGATTTGCTTTGGCTGATTTCGACCTCGCGTTGTTTCAGGCCGTGGTATTCCACCACGCCCCAATGATCGAAAATCTGAAAGTGGGTTTTGTGGTTTCCGGGGCCGAACAGATTTAGGCACAACCGGGTGCCGCGTCCGACCATTTGCCAGAATTTGACCGGCGATTTGACCGGGCGAGCGAAGACCAGATTGACGATCTCCGGCACGTCGATACCCGTATCCAGCATATCGACCGAGATGGCGATGGTCAGTTGGTCGTTGCTGCCTTCGCCCTTGAAGTCGTCGATCAGTACTTCGGCGCGCGGATCGTAGTTGTCGATGACCTGGCAGAACTTGCCGGCGTATTGGGGATATAGCTCGTCGAAGAGCTTTTCCAACAATTTGGCATGCTGGTGGTTACGGGCGAAGATGATGGTTTTGCCCAGCGTTTGTCCATCGGCCTGACGAATGCCGTGTTCCATCAGGTTTTGCAGGATCTTGCGGTTGGTGTCCTTATTGAAAATAGCGCTGTCGATCTCCTGGGCATCAAAATCCAGGTTGTTGGGATCTATGCCTTGGTCTTCCAATGCGGCAATGGCTTCGGCGGACAAGGCATGGCCTTTGATGCCGTCGCGCAAAAATTGCGTGGTGTGTTTGACCACTTGATACGGCACCAGATAGCCCTCTTCGACGGCCGTTTCCAGCGTGTAATTGCTGGTGGGCTGTTTGAAGTCGCAACCGAACAATTGGCAGGTGGAACGGCTGACCATTTCCACCGGTGTGGCGGTCAGGCCGACCTGCAAGGCATCGAAGTAGCGGAACATGTCGCCGTAGATGTTGTAGATGCTGCGGTGCGATTCGTCGGCGATGATCAAGTCAAAAAAGCCTGGATCAAACGCATCGAACACTTTTATCATGGCCGGATAGGTGGCGACGAAGATGCGGTTGTGGGTATCCTGTACGCTTTTGCTGGTCAGGATGGTAATCGGGGCGGGCAGAAAGGCACTGAAAGCATTTTTGGCCTGTTTGCGCAGCTCGCGCCGGTCGCAGACGAATAATACGCGCTTCACCCAGCCGGCTTTCATACAGACATCGGCCAGGGCAATCGACAGTCGGGTTTTGCCGGTGCCGGTGGCTTGTACCGCCAAAGCTTTGCGTTGTTTGGTCTCGAAACGCTCGGTAATGCGTTTTAAGGCTTCGTGTTGATATAAGCGGTCGGTCAGAATGTCCGGCTTGGGCGAGACGGTATTGAACGGTTTGCGCTCAATGCGCTGGCGAATCTGATATTGCAAGCTGGATTTGGAATAAAAGCCATACAGCCGGCGCGGCGGGTAATTCTGTGCCGGATGATCGTCCCATAGCCAGATGTCGTGGCCGTTGGTGTAAAAGATGATCGGCCGCTGGCCGTGCATTTTTTCCAGGCCGTCGGCGTAGTGTTTGGCTTGATGGCGGCCGGTTTCGGCATCGACGGCGGTCTTTTTGGCTTCGATCACCGCCAACGGTTTGCCGTTGTCGTCCCATAACACATAGTCGGCATAACCTTCGCCGCTGGTGGTGGGTTGATGCAGCACTTTTTCTTCCAGGGTGACTTGATCACTATCCTCAAGCTGCCAGCCAACTTGTGTCAGTTGCAGGTCGATCAGGTATTTGCGGGTGCTCGCTTCGTTGAAATGTAAATCCAGCGCCGCTTTTTGTCCTTTGTTGGTGGCTTGTTGTTTAAGCTGCTCCAGTTCCTGGGCGGTTCGCTGGAGTTGCGCGGCTTTTTCGCGTTCCGCTTCCAATTCCGCCAGCATGGCCTGCATGCGGGCTTCCTGCTTGGCGTATTGCTCCAACAAGGCTTTGCGTTCTTTTTTATAGTCGGCTTTTTCCGATTGCGCAGGTTTAGGCGCTTGGTAATCCGCTATGCTGTTTTGCTCACCATTGGCGTAGGTAATGAATAACCAACGCGCAATGTCGAAAGTTTCTTTCAATAACCACTGGGCGCTTTGTTCGCTGACCTTATCGCCATGAGCGGCTTTATTGCCGTGAATGCGTAACGCATGCAGTTTGTCGATGACGACTTTGGGCGTCACCGCTTCGAAGGCCGCGTTGGTCAGCTGTTCCATGAAGTTGGCTTGCGGCGGTCTGGGTAAACCTAGTTGGGAATAGACAATCGCCACTGAACGCTCGGCAAAGTTGCGCAATTTGGTCTGCGCGCTTTGCGGGTCGAGGGACGCATAGTGTTCGGCAAATCCGGCCAAGCTGGCCAATTCCGGCCAGACGCTTCTCAGGAATTCAAAATTCTGTGATTGCATGATGTCGATTCTATCCATGTCCCTTCTATAGCGAAGAGCGTGCCAATTTTTATTGGATGCCTAATTTGTCCATCCAGTTACTTAGGGTTTGGTAGTTGGGCAGGCCCAATAACTCCGTGGCTTTTTTCTTATTGCCGGCCGCCTGAGTCAGCGCCTGAGCAATGTATTTACGTTTTATACCATCCAGAAGGCCTTGAATATCAAGGCCTTCGCCAATGTCTGGCAGCTCGCTTGAGTTACTATTGGTTGGCCGGGTAAGCATGGCTTCCTGAATATCAAGATCGGCAATGGTATCCGAGTCAGCCCAGATCGAAGCGCGCAGTAACGTGCCGTGTAATTCACGAATATTACCTGGCCAAGCACAGTTAAGGATAATATTTTTTGCTTTTACAGAAAGTTTTTTATCAACAAAGGCTGGCTGATTGGACGCTTCGCGGTTGATCGCAGTCATCAAATGATCGACGAGCAAGGCAATGTCCCCAGTTCTCTCACGCAAGGGTGGTAAAATCAAAATGCCGATAGCCACACGATAAAACAGGTCTTCTCGAAAGCGGCCGATGGCGATGTCTTGCGCGAGGTTTCGGTTGGTCGCAGCGATAATCCGCACATCGACGGTCTTTATAGCGCTATCTCCGACTTTGCTGATTTCGCCGGACTGGAGTACACGCAACAAGCGGACTTGCGCATCTTCCGGCAATTCGCCAAATTCATCCAAAAACAGTGTACCACCATCTGCTGCTTCAAAATATCCCGCTTTATTGCTCACAGCCCCCGTGAAAGCTCCTTTGATATGGCCGAACAGTTCTGAATCGATCAAGTCTTTGGGAATGGCGCCACAATTGACGGTGATAAACGGTTTGCCCTGGCGTTGGCTGGTATTATGAATGGCCTTGGCAAACAACTCCTTACCAGTACCCGATTCTCCCATGATGAGAACCGGCACATCTCGCACTGCAATTTTTTCGGCTTTTTGGATGACGCGTAAGAAATCTTGATTTTGCGTCACGATATCGGAAAAAGCTGCCGACGGCGGCGCTTGGGCTGACGACAGTTCGGAGAGTTTTTTGTCGGCATGCTTAGCGATTTGCGGCACAAACTCGGCCGAGATGTCGAAAGGGATGCTGACAAACTCACCGCCTTTGTCTTTGGTCGATTGCACGAAACGCGTGTTGTACTTGGTTTTACCCAGCAGTATCGATACAGCCGTCATCGACGGCGTGCCGGGTGAGAGATGGATGCTGATATCCAGGTTAGGGTTACTGGCAGTGAGTTTCTGTAAATAACCGTCTACGGCATGGTGTATATCACCGAAGTCGATAGGGGAACGTAACGAGCAAGGAATGGAGGCAACTTTTATGCTGTTAAACTGAGCCAACCAGTTGATATACGCGGTCGCTTTTTGCTGGTTGTGATCATGTAATAAATGGAGCTCGTCGAAGCTGAGATTTTTGAGAGCACCTAATATCGGACCGTCGCCAATAGGCTCGCTGGTATTACCGGAAATCAGGCCTGCTGCTTTCAGGTCAGCGATTCCTAGCCATGACAATAGGATTTTTAGGTGCATCTTATTCAAAGTTTCTCTAATTACCACCAGAATAAACCTAAAGGTAGCTTAACTCAATCGATGAATAAAATAATTTATAGTCGCGTAAGTTTTTTTATTGATTTTTTTTTGCAGTAGACGACGACTTGTGATTGGCCGCTGAGCAACAATTCCCCAACGGCTGGTACAGCTCAATATGATATAAATCCAATGGTGGCAAGCCGTTTGCCATTTTTGCGAGGCACAAAATCGTCGGGACAGACAGAATGCTTGCCATCTTCAGCTATGTTTCTCAGTGCTGCTTTACCACAAGCGGCGATGAGCTCCCGCTGCAGCAATCGAGGTTCCAATTGGCTGTGGATGATTTTTTCAAGCAAAGCTGGCTGTAAATCATCGCTAAATTGTAGCCCCCACGGATGCTGTTGCCGAATTTTTTGATAAATGGACCGAATAACGGCAGCCATTTGGTCACTGTTTGGGGACTTGACCTCAATGACCGTAAAGCGGGAAATGATGGGCTCGGGAATTAGTTCGCACGCATTGGCAGTTGCCAACCACAGGATGTGGGAACAGTCGATTGCAAGCTCCAGGCCTTCATCGACAAATACGGCAGCAGTGTCTTTCTCTAATAATTGATATAACGAGCCCAGAGGATCATAGCGTTTGTCCCCGCCGCACTTATCGATTTCATCCAACATAATCAAGGGATTTGCTTTATGACCGCGGGCAAGAGACTCAGCAATACGTCCAGGTTTCCCATCCGCCCAATTGGACGACATGCCGCCCAGCACGAAGCCTGCGGTGACGATGGATAAACTGACTAGATCAAAGTAAGTATCAACGATTTCAGCCAATGCCCGACAAAATGCAGTTTTACCTATGCCGGGTGGACCTGCAATCAGTAAGGGATTGGCAGCTATACATATAGATACTCCAAGCTTCCTAAAAGAGAGCTTTAACAATCGAGTGGTTGATCAGTTCAGCGTCGAACCGATCAACCACTGGAACGCCGGGTTTAATTAATGCGGTTAAACATCTGCATACAGCTTGAAGTTTGCAATTTGGCCCAATAATAGTGGGCTGGCAGCATCTCAAAAGCCTTCTGGCGTGCAGATAAGGCCGTGCTAAATTGTCGGCCATCTTCACCAGCACCGTGCCAGGTAGTCGTGGAAATTTCTCATAATGAGGCGACCAACTCAACATTTGCCGCAGGGCGAAAGCGCCCGAGGACCATTGCTGCTGTAGGCGTGACAATGCCGGTTCCAGAACCGTCAGCGTCAGTACCTCGTGAGCGACCATTGGCTGGCCGGCGATGGGTTGCATCGTCACGATTTTGCCGGCATCGTGTAACAGCGCGGCCACGATGGCTAACGCCGCTTCTTTCGGATTTAAGGTGTGCTGGGCCACCTGAGCAACCCATTCCGCGCATTCCACACTATGCAGCAACAATCCACCTGCATGGCTGTGATGATGACTATGGCTGGCAGCGACTTGAATAAAAGGCAGGCAAAAATCCGGCTGCGCAAATAGCTCAAAGAGCCAACCTCTTAGTTCATTGTGCGCCAAGTTTTGAATGACAGACCAGAGGCGATCCAATGCGGCCTCGTTAGCCGCTGCCAAGTATACCCGTTCCAACCAATCGGTCGAGTAGGGGGGCTGACTACAACGCCAAGCGCGAATCAAATAGCAAATCTTGCTATCCATTAACGGAATTGTCTCGGTGGACGTCGCGGTTTTTTCCAACTCGACTTCGACTCGAATGACTTGGCCTAGCTCAGGTAGTGACGACGGCAAAGTGCCAGCAGGCCACTTGCACCGCAACCATTCGCCGTTGGCGCGCTGCAATAACAGAAAATGCATTTCGCCCGACGGCGTATGACGTTTCAGCAAGGATTCAACCGATCCAGCTAGCCATATTGATCGATGAATAGCTTGAGCATGTGCATTAGTGAGATTTGCGTCAGTCGCCGGCTTGAGCGGAGCGACTCGCTTAATAGGGGTAACGACCATTAGGATTGCCTCCGTATCGGTTCTATCAGATTATCCAAGTGACGAACCAAGTAATTGAATAACGCGCTGCTGTCGAAAAACTGAATACCACGTAATTCATCTCGCACCCAAATGCTCAGGGCGATCTGGTTACTCAATTCAGCAGGCAGTCCTAACGCTGATGCCAATGACATAGAGTCGTCTATGGCCAAGGCATAACGCAGGCAATCCAATAATCGCTGAAACATTTGGGGATGATTGAGATCCGGCTCAGTGACTGGCCACTCCGGTGGCGGCATGTCCGAGCCGTGAATATGAGCACTCGATGCCTTCATGCCTCACCCCCTTGATCAGTCTTCAAGTTTGCGGCTAATAGCCGTTCAAAAGCGGAACCATCCTTACGGGTGAGATTCGGCACATACCGGGAATAGGTTCGAAACAACATTTCCGTGGTGGTATGTCCCATCTGGCGGGCAATCCACTCCGGATTTTCACCGGACGCCAGCCACAGCGTCGCTGCGGTATGCCGGGTTTGGTAAGCCTTGCGTCTTGGCAATTCCAGAAACCGCAATAGCGGATGCCAGATGCGCCGAGACACATTGTTATATTCCAAGGGCTTGCCAGCACTGTTCACAAACACATATTCATGTTGATTGCCGGTAGCTTGCCATTGCTGTTTGAACGCCTCATATACCGGTTGGGACATCTCGATTTCCCGCTGTGAGCCGTCAGTCTTGGTATATTCCAAACGACCCTTTACCACGGTTTCTCGGATCAGAATTTGCCGGCGTTCAAAGTCGACATATTTCCATTTCAGGCCGTCGATCTCCGCGGTACGCATACCCGTGAAAAACCGAATCGTGTAATACGCTCTGAAATCCGCACGTACGTTCGATAAAATCTTGTTCACTTCTTCAAGCGTAAAGGGATCGATCTGGGATTTTGGTTTCTTTAAGGGCTTGACGCCACCAAACGGTGATGTAAACTTGAAGCGGTCAGCCGCCTCATCGATAGGCATGCGTAAAATTTTCATGTACTTATTGATATATTCCGCAGAAAGCGAGTTTCCATCTTTGCGCACGACTTTGGCGAGCCCGGCGCGAAACTTCAAAATATCGGCTTTGGTGATGCGGCTGACTTTCATTTCCCCGAAAAAATCCATGATTCGGTCGTTCAGCAGTCGATGTACGGTGGTCTTGTGCGAATGCCGCCAGCTCACTTCCATTTCGTCGTACCATTCCTTGGCAAAATCCTTGAAAAGAGGCGTGCTGTCAGGGTCACATGAGCGCCTTCGGACTTCTATTTTGTCAAATTTATCTGCAAAACTGCTGTTGGGAAAATAGTTGCGGTAGACGAACTGCCCCAGCAGGATTTCGGCATCAATCTTATCCATGACCTTTTGCAGCTTTGCCCGGTTGGCTTTACTGTCATCCAGAGTCGTTTGCTCACGGCAACGGATGTTTTGATATTTGAAATCAAAAAACAATTTGCCGGTTTCGTTACGGACGCGAATGCTACCCATAGCACACACCTCCTTTGCTCAATGGAATGGCAAACTCGGATTGGGCTTTCGCCATATCCGCTTCAATGTGTTCCCAAATGTACAGAATTTTCCGCCCGCCGAAAGGGCGGATGTAATGGCGGCCTTCCAGCAGCACGCTGTCTTTGAGCGTGTTCCGGATTGTACGGGCGTCGTACTTTATTTTTTCCGAGAGTTCATCGGTGGTGAGATAAGTTAAAGACATATGGCTTTACCTTTGATATTCTAGGTTGAAAAAAGTGGTTCAGGATGCTCATTTGTCATCCTGAATGACATTCTAAAACCCTAAATATCATTTTGCAAGATTTTTTGTTATTTAGAATGATATTTTTTTGTGCTGGCAGGCAAAGACTATGATCAAATGCCATCTATCTGAATTGATGGGCAAGAAAAAACTCAAAATTGCGGATCTGGCGAGAGAGACCGGATTACATCGCAATACCATTACGTTGCTCTATAAAGAAGAGGCGACACGTATAGAACTGGATGCAATAGAAAGGCTTTGCAATTACTTCAGTTGCGGGGTCGGTGATTTGTTTGAGCTGGTGCCGGATGAAGAATAACCCAACGCAGATTTGTGACTAGCCATTGCATTTAGGCCATTAGAGCGATCGAGTGAAATTTGAGCGACTCAAATCAGGCAAAAGCGGGTGTTCGTTTGACACTTAAAATTTAAGCTTTGCGGATTTTTCTAAGCGCACTTTGCCTGAGCGCTGATATTTTTGATATTGGGCAGTGCGTCCATAGGTACTTTGACCGACCATGATGCCGAAATGATTTTTTGGTAAACATCCTTTTCCTTGACCTTCTCCTCATCTAACAGATAAAACACAAATATCGATGCAAACCGACCATGCTCAGCGCCGAGGTAGGGCGTTAAATCACCCCATGAATTTTTTGCAAAAGATAAGACTCCAGCATCGAAACCCTGCATAGTGAAATCCATAGTCACGCCGGTATGGATACAAAGCCATTTCTCCATGGATTTGCTCGGCACATCGATGATGTAACAATTGAACTCTTGCCATGGAGACTGGTTTCTGAAGTCGTTCAGCAAACAAATCCCCGATTGTTCATAATTCGGCTCGTCACCTCCCAGAATAATGGATGATCCGTCTTTTGCCGCTCCGACAGGCTGCCCCGTCGCTTTTAATACGGCGCTGAATTCATCAAGAAAATCAGTCCTCCAGAAAGCCTGAGAGTAGAAATTTAATTTAACCTGCTCGGTATCATTCGGGATAGTAGACACGCTGGGATTCACGATCGAATACCGGAAAGCGCGTTCGGGAAAACCAATCAACAAATCTTCCCATAACCGTTCGCTATCGGCGTGTCGTTTAAGCAGGCTTGACGCTTTTGCATGCAGACTTTGACCATCGACCTGACCAGGTTTGTTTAAGCCAGACCGATTGCGCTGACGGGCAGCATCGCCAGCGATGTAGAGACGGGCCTGCATTTCGTATAAGCCGTCGGCACGGCGTGTTTGATTCAGGATTTCAAAGCGATCGACAATCGCTCCCGAATAGTCGGTCACCGTATCCTTGGTGATCATTTCACCTTCGGTTTCAAGGTTAGAAGTCACATAGCTGCCGGTGGCATATTGAATCCCCTGGCGAATAGCATCATTTTTCGCTTCTTGCAAACTCGTGCCGACGCCACGGGCAAGCACCTCCTGTGTTGCCACAGGTTTTGAAGCGCAAGACCATCCGAACAATGGCAATAATAGCGCTAACCAAAATTTAGAAAAATTCATCAAAATTTTTGCTCCGCCGGATTTCTTGCGCCACAGGTTCGGACTGAATTTCTTCACCCTCGAAGTTCGAGAATAACGAGGGATAGCCGGTATTCAGATTAAAAGCTTCCTTGATCAGGTCGGCAGTGCGCTGAGCTTTGTTATTTGTTCCAACCGTAACAATTACCCGTTTTCCGGCTTGATCGACATTTTGTTCGAGCACGATGATGCCTTTCAAGAATTCCGCCGAGGAGTTCCGAATCGTTTCAACCAGTTTTTCGGCGTCATGGCGAGAAACGATCGCGGTTTTACCATAGGATTGCTGGGCGGATTCGCTGATCTGCTCGACCACTTCTTCGGTTTTGACAGCCTCACCCAAATAGCGGGCGATCGCCGCCTTGGCCTTCAAGGTGGCGACCTTGGTCGCGCGCTGCACATCTTTACGATCGCCGATCAGCAAATCCGATTCACCGATGGCGAGGAGGCGGATGAAATGATGTGCCGTATCGCCGCTCACTTCTATGCTGACGCCTTCCGGCCCCGGAATTTCCATGGCATACAGACGAATCGGCATAAGCCACAGCAATAGCAGATATTTAGTCATCATAGCTCCTCACTCGATGTTGATCATGGGGCCTCACTGCACGGCATAATGTGTTTAACCAGAGAGACATTGATTTGTAAGAACGCAACTTTACGCTCCTATTGCGCCAAATCATGTCGTCAAAGATAAAACCATCTTCGTCTAAAAACGATCGACAAAGCCCTGGAATCACGGCCGTGCTTGTATGAGCGCCATTTTCTCCGACGTGATCTGTCGCAACCACCCCTAATAATTTGATGGTCCCGCCCCGGTGGCGGATTCATCAAGCTGTTGAGGTGATTTATGAATGAACGAGCGCTGTTAGCGGTTTCCGAATACCCGTTGCTCGAATCCTGCGTCTTCAAAAAAGTCAAAGAGGAATTTGGCGGTTTTTCCAATATGTCCAATGCCTACAAGGTGAGTGTCAATGGTGTCCTAATGCATAATACCGAAGCCCTGTATCAGGCCTGCCGCTTCCCGCATTTGCTCAATGCCCAGCTTGAAATCATCAAACCGCCAAGCGGCATGGGTTCGAAAATGATTAGTAAACATTACCGGCCCCAGACGCGCGCCGACTGGGATGCGGTCAGAACCGACATCATGCGCTGGTGCATCAGGGTAAAACTGGCGCAAAACTGGGCTAGCTTTGGTGCTTTGCTGGAGAGTACCGGCGATAGGGCAATTGTCGAGCACTCCCATAAGGATCCTTTCTGGGGAGCGCTGCTGACGCGTAGCGGAACATTAAGAGGGCAAAATGTGTTGGGCAAGCTGCTGATGGAGCTTCGGGATGAATACCTACATGGTTTGGACGATTCCAGACAGGCATTACGCACTGTCGAGCCGCTTGCGATTGAACAGTTTCTGCTGTTAGGCCAGCCCATAGAATCCGTGAGTCGAGACATCAGAAAAGCGGCCTGAGCCTGTCCGTGAGACGCGAGCGATTGTCTGTCTACAGGCGATCATCGCTTCCCACGCGGTTTACTTCGAGCAATACATTTGGTGCAGGCCTTTCACGATTTCGGTAATTCTGTCGCGTAGCGCAATCGGCTTGATCACCTCGACTTTGATGCCAAATCCCAATAGCCACCATTTCAGTTGCTCAGTATCGGCAATCCGCGCCGTCACCCGGACATGATGCTCATCGATGGCAGTCATCTGTTGATCTCCGCTGAGCGGCGATTCTGTCAAGTGCGCGGCGGCTCTTTTATCAAATATCGCCTCGAACTCGGTGACGTCGCTTCTTTGGAATTGCAGGAGGCCATTTTGAATCGCGGCATCGATGTTGAAGCCCTGAGGTACAACGGCCTTGGTTGCCAATGCCTCGGCCGATTTGATCCGATGCATCGCCAACGTGAGCGGCATATCAGACCCTGGGTAGGTACACAGCAGGTAAATCAATTGTCCGCGCTGAATCAATCCCAATGGATTGACCACCTGCGCGCGAGGCGTGTCCGCGCCTTTCTTCAGGTAGGTCAGGCGCAATTGCTGATCACGGAACAGGGCGTTATAAACCGTATTCTGCACTTCATCGTTGACACAGGGCGATAGCAAGGTCTGGCTGGCCTGGATCACCCGCACTTTCTGCGGCCATTTCGAAGCGGCGACTTCGTTCAGATTTTTCAAAGCTTCCCGGGCGCGATGAAAAAAAGGCGCAAGTTGATCCAGCATGGATGCCGGCAGCAACGGCGCCAAATGCGCTTCCGCCAACGTCAAGGTCACGGCTTGGCTCATCGACATGCCAGGAATATCGAGCCCTTTGACCGCAGGACTCCAATACCAGCCATAAGGGCGATCCCGTTTATCGGCTTCGATGTCGAAATAGACGGCCAGTTTTTCCAGGTCACGTTCGATGGTCCGCCGCGAAACGATAAAACCCTCCGCCGCCAATTTTTCTGCAAGGGTCGCCGTGTCTATCCGCGCCGGATGGCGAGGGATGCATCTGAGCATATGCCAGTATCGCGGCATGTAATCGGGCATGTTGCCTCCTATGGCAAGGGCTGGAAAATAAATTGAGATCAATAAGACAGCGATTAGCAAAAAAAGCGGAGTTGTCCATAGGCGATCTCGACATGGCAAGAGCAACCATCATAACGAGCGGACGCGACAGTTTATGTCGTATGAGGTTTGCAGGAATGCATCGGTTAAAGGCGGTTATTAACGTCGCATTCTGTCGCCATGCGCAGATATACTTCTTTGCGTAGTACAAACAGCTTTCTTTATCGATACTGCGACGGAATTCGACGATGCAAAATTTCAATGCTTTTAACTGGGAACCGGTGAGTCAATCCCTCGATGAACTGGGCTATGCCGTGATCAAGCACATATTATCCGAAGAGGAATGCCGAACGATTGCCGGCTGGTATGTAGACCCGAACCGATTTCGCAGCCGCATCACGATGGCAAAACATGGGTTTGGCCGCGGCGAATACCAGTACTTCAACGACCCGCTGCCGCAATCGGTTGCTCGTTTGCGTACAGAGATATACCGCGGTTTGGCCTCGATTGCGAATGCCTGGAATACGGCAATGAAGATTGAGACTCGTTTTCCGGCACAGCATGCCGATTACACCGAGCGCTGCCGCCAAGCCGGACAACACAAGCCGACGCCGTTGCTGCTGCGTTATCAACCCGGCGATTACAATTGTCTGCACCAGGATGTTTACGGCGAACAGGTGTTTCCGTTACAGGTGGCGGTTTTGCTGTCCGCACCCGAAGGCGATTTTAGCGGCGGCGAGTTTGTGCTGACCGAGCAAAGGCCGCGCATGCAGTCGAGGGTTGAAGTCGTGCCCTTGCGGCAAGGCGATGGGGTCGTTTTTCCGGTGCGGGAGCGGCCCGTCAAAGCCGCGCGCGGCGTTTACCGGGTCAACATGCGGCATGGCGTCAGCCGTATTCGTTCAGGAGAGCGTTATACGTTGGGCATCATTTTTCATGATGCGCTGTAGCCGTTGGCTAATTCACTCTAGCCGGTATTTTCTGGTCAGTTCTCGCACCGAATCGATCATCTTTTGCCGAAGATTGGCAGGCTCAAGCACCTCCACCCGTGAACCCAAGCTTTGCAGCCACCAGAACAATTGTTCGGTTTCCCGCACCGTCGCGGTAATCTCGCAACTCCCGTCTGCAAAGCGCTCGACGACCTGGTCTTCGGATAAGCGCGATTCGGACAGATGGTTGGAGGTAATCGGGTCGAAGATCGCGATCAGTTTGATCGGCTGGTACGACACCTCGCCGGAAAAATTGAAGCCCATGCCCCCGGTGTCGATGAAGTGCTGCAAATCGAAATCGGCGGGACGAACGGCCGGATCATCGAGATGCTCTATTTGTTGAATGCGATGCAAGGCGAAAATGCCGGGGACTTCCGTGCCGACCTTGCTGGCGATCAGATAAATGCTGCCGTTGCGCAACACAAGGCCCAATGGATTCAGGTCATAATCACCCGACACGCCATTGGAATGCCGGTAATGGACACGCAATTGCCGGCCGCTCAACAAAGCTTCGCTGACGACACCCTGTACTTCCGGCAACACGTCAGGCATCAATAACGGCTGCGTTGGCTGCACGATCGCGATTTTCTTGGGCCACTCCGCCAGCGGCATTTCGCTGATTTCCTGGAGCGTAAAGCCGGCTTCCTCGAAAAACAACTCCAAGTCATCCAGTGTCGACTTTGGGAAAAGCGGTGTCAAAAATTTTTCCAGCAATTTCAGCGACAGCGCCTGGCTGATGGTTAGTCCGGCAATACGGATAGAGGGCGCGTCTTTCATCCAATACCAGCGGACGGTCCTATCTCGACACTTTTGATAGCCTATTTTGTCGGGGAATGCCGCTCCCAATGTCAACATATCACGCTGAATCGTCCGCAAGGTAATAGGCAATTCTTGACGGTCAAAAGTTTCTTTGATTTTTTGGGTTGTGATGTTCAGCGGATAGCGCGGCAAAATCGTAAGAATCTGCAACAACCGAACCATTTGCGGGCTCATCTCTTAATCTCCACTTTACGACATTGAGTATCATTTTATTGACGACATATTGTGTCGTCAATAGTCTAGCATTCAGAAAGGGATCGATCTGCATGGAAAACTGTCGAGCAATGAGCGTATTTCGAGACGACACAAAACGTCGCCTAATCCACTTATCATGGCTTTTTCAATTGTAAATTCCGGTTCGTAAATGCCATACCAATGCATGCGGTAGACGATGCTTTCGCATCGGCAAGCCAACACCGAATCAACAGCACGAAGGAGTCTTATGCAAAACCATGCGCCCATCCGAAAACTCCCCGCGAACGTCCAAGGCAAGGATTATGTCGTAGGCGATTTGCACGGCTGTTACAGCCTGCTGACACGCTTGCTGGAGGCGGTGCAATTCGACAAGAGCCAAGACCGATTGTTTTCGGTCGGCGATCTGATCGATCGCGGTCCGGACTCATTGAGCTGCCTGCAATTATTGGCCGAGCCCTGGTTTTATGCGGTGCTCGGCAATCACGAACTCATGATGCTGGATTACTTTCTGCCCTACCTGCTCGGCGGACGTATCGACGCTATAACGGACGACCACGGAACCGGCTTTCTGGACTACGGCGGCAACTGGGTCAAAAACTATTTCAAGGCAGAGCAAGGCATCATGTCCGACGAATTCAATCGCGGTCTGGCGATGGTTCTGGAATTACCACTGATCTGGGTCGTGGGCGAAGGAAACGACCGCTTTCATGTCATCCATGCCGAATTGCTCAAACCCAACTACCGGACTGACAAACACATCGTCTGGCTGGATAGCGACCTGGATCGCTGGCTCGATGAGCAAGCGATTCCACCCAAGGTAGAAGACAGGCTGCTGTGGGGGCGAACGTTGATGCTCAGCAAATTGGTCACTATGGACTACGCCAAGACTCAGCCTGGCCTTTCGACAACGTTTTGCGGGCATACCTATGCCGCCAGATCCCGGAAGGTATTATCGCATGTCTGTCTGGATACCGGGGCGTTCATATCAGAGGCTCCAGAAGACTATGGTGAAAGGGATGATGGATTCGGTCTGACTATTTTTGATGTTAAAGAATCGTGTTGGGTCTCGGCGTCTTATCAGCAAGAAGATGTCGCCTTGAGAGAATTTCCAGGATGACGACGAGAATAAACCGCTTTCAAAAAGTTCATATGTATTGGATTTTGCTCTCGTAAATAAGCAGATCATCAAAGAGCGGTACTTTTACAACCTGTGAACGGAAAATCATTAACTTAGAAAGATTAAAAAATCAGTAAAATTGATTCCGATCAAACCTTATTTTCTTTGGTCACGACCAATAAAAATAAAATCATTGGAAAAGCCTTCTTCTATAGCAACGAATCTGCTATTTTTAACCTAAGATAATAACCAATAAGCGCCTTATAAAAAGTTCGTATGCATTTGGTTTTCCCAGCTCCAGCACAGACACCAGTCAAACACCATGAAATACCTGCTAACTTCTTGCTAAGCACTTATTACCTGGATCATTAAATATTTTTTCAACTAGGAAGTCTTAAAAAAGGCATTTGCAATGGAAAAACTCATCCGATATTTAAAGACAGTTTCATTAATACCGATCGAGCCAAAGTCAATTTCAACTAGAGAGCTTTTGTCTGAACTCAAAGAAGCAGGGTATGAAATTGGAATACGTACCCTAGAACGAGACTTGAACAAGCTTTCGGGAACAGGACTCTTTCCTTTTACTTGTTCTGGAGTGGAAAACAAAAAAGAGATCGAAACCAATAGAAGATGGTTTTGGCCAAGGAATGCGAAAAGAATTCAATTACCGGCTATGACCCCGGAAGAGGCGATAGTTCTTTTATTGTCAGATAAATTTCTATCCCCAATTCTTCCAAATTCGATCAAAAACTATCTTGCCAGCTATTTCAGCATGGCGGAAAACTCATTAAAACTATCTCCATTGAAAGATTGGGAAAATAAAGTTGAAATTATTCCTTCATCCCAGAAACTAATTAAAGCTAAAATTGACGAAAAGATTGTTAATTCCGTATTCGAAGCACTGCTTAAAAACAAAAGCATGATTATCGAATACAGTTCTAGATCTAGCATGTTTGAAGTGAAAGGAGTTAGGACGAAAAAGATTAGCCCACAAGCTTTGATTTACAATGGACATACCTTTTATCTCCAATGCATTGAGAATGATAACGTATACAATATTTTAACAATAGGTTTGCACAAAATCATATCAGCGAAAGTAACTGATTTAGAATTACTAAAATTTATACATAAAACACATATAGAAACTGAAGAAGAAAAAAAGAGGAAAGAGAAATTACTTGAGCTTTATCCTATTCGCGAATATGAAAGTTCACCTAAGCTTACATTATTAATTAATAACGAGCTAGCGGAAAGATTAGCCACTACTCCTCTTAGTGAGGATCAGAAAATAACGAAACGGGAAACAGGGGAGTACGAACTAGTTGCAACCGTCGAATATACTCGACAACTCAAGGAGTGGTTACATAGCTTTTCAGACAGCATCATAATAATTAAGCCAGAACGCCTTCGAGATGAGTTTAGCGGAAAAGCGAGAAATTTACACAGGCTTTATAATGTAAATAAGATAACATAATATGTTGGTGTAGAGTATTTTCTTTAAAACTATTTGGAGCACAAAGTGGACGATCGATTTAAAACATGGCGCGAATTTCAAGAGGAACAAGCCCGTATGGACTTAGAAAATGCAATGTTAGATAGAATGATAGAGCAAGAAGAGAGGCGAGAACGAAGAGAACGATTTTGGAGCGAGCCAACTATTACTGATGCCGAAAAGTTAGCATGGCAAATGGGAGAGCGTACAGGCTATTTTGCTTTTGGATGGTTATTAGGCCATGGGATTATTATAGGTGCATCTGTTTTAGGGTTGTTGGTTGGATTTGGATTGTATATTGCTGGTCATTATGGATATCATATGTCACAAGACACTGCTGTAAATCTTGTTGTTCTGGCATGCGGAGGATTAGGATATATGTTTTGTAGTATATTTGGCCGTATTGGTAAATTCATCGGAAAAATTCTATTTGGAATTTTTCTTTTTGGTTGGCTTCTACAGTTTTTTCATTAAGGGTCAAGCATGTAAATACAGTCATATTATAGGGAGAAAAATATGATCATTTCTTTATTGGCTGCTGTAATATTGCCCATTGAAAAACATATAATTCGCGTAAAACGTGAACAATATATGGCATATTTTTATAACTATATTTCTTAAAATCCAAAACCGGACAGGGCATGTTGCCCCGTCAGCAGGGATTGAAGAAAGCTTTCCAAGCGCCTAATTTCTTCAGCGATTCAGGTGGTTTTTATTGGACCTTTTCAGAAAGGCACGTAGACCTTAAGTGATTGACATCGTCAAAACATTGAGACGGGGTTGCAAACCCCGTCTCGCATATGGATCGATGAATTGACAACCTGCCATTTCACCGATAAATAGGGACAAACACGGCCGCTAACCGAAAAGACATCCTGATCATTCGCCGTACAACATGCATGTCAATTTGTTGAAGAAAAGACTTCGCGGTGAGTTGAAAATCGGTACCATCGACAAGTTTCAAGGCCAGGAAGCGCCAGTGGTGATTATCTCGATGGCCGCCAGCGATGTCGAAGATTCGCCGCGTGGCCTGGATTTTGTATTTGATATTAACCGCCTCAATGTGGCGATTTCCCGCGCCAAGGCGCTGGCGATTGTGGTTGCCAATCAGGGGTTGGAACACTGTGCGGTAACGAGTTTGGCGCAGATGGAAAAAGTAGGCATGTTTTGCAAACTAAAATATCCTTCTTTGTAAAACGAATATTGTTGCAGGATTGATATTGTTTATACGTTAAAAAAAAGAACAATCTAAATTAACCTATACATGATAGCCAATCATAAATAGCGAGGCTTCAACCGCACGAGCTTTTTTTAAGGGGTTATTTTCATCAGAAAAAGTTTCTATGTTAGAAAGGGCGGCTTCAATTATCCAATTGGCTCTAACATTCCATTTGGCATGATTATATTCCTTTTTAGGACCATTTAATTGTGGAAATATAATATTCTTGTCTTTGTCCGACGCATTTCTATTTGCATTTTTTGCCCTACCTTCTAATGCTGCAAAACTCAATTCTTCTGGAAATACAGCTTGGATATTTCTATTTCCAGTCCAAAACTTTTTTGCAATTAACTGTAGTGCGGCAGAGACTCTGCTATCATAAATGATGAAGGTAGAATTAGATAATAATGAGTATATTTTAGTAAATGAAGCGTTCATTCGATAAGGATTTTTATTTTGATTGCTGTGTAAAAAATTATTTAGACACACTTCCTTTTTACTCATCTCTGCCAGAGCATGCTGAATACAGTTGATAAGGTTATTATCCAGATACAATTCCACAATTCCATGCGCACCATTTTGAACTCCTCCCCAATTTAGAGTTTTTATGCAATATCTCAAAACCTCTTTTTCATTATTTTCAGAAAAATATTTTCTCAAATTATCCGATATTTCAGTGAGTTCTCTTTCATTGGCAGCATAATTTTTTCCATTCCACAGATATGTATTTTTAGCATCTAATAAACTATTGCATTTCCAGTTATTATATGTATGAATAAATTCTATTTCTATCAATAATTTACTTAAATAAGAAACAAAATTTTCCACATTTATATCTTTTAAATAGTTTTCTTTATTCATGTTAAAGTAAACATAAGTTATTGTTAATTACAGTAATTGTAAGAAACCACGTCCATTTAAACAAACACCAGCCCACTCAAGTATTCTTGAAATCGGGGTGATTCTTTGAAATACCCAGTCACCGTTGTTATAACCAAAGACAACTTTTGCCACATGGCCTTCAACTGAATCGGTTGGGCATTGCGCACTACCTAAAACACCACCTAGCGCACTTCCTTTTCTTGCTCTTTGATTTGGCATTAAATTTAATAATGAAATTGTCGCTACAAAAACATCTATTGATAAAAAAGGTGAATTCCCTAGGCCAGTTACATTTACTCCTATAATATTATCTTCACAAAAAACCGGTGTTACAACTAAAACCGTATTGCCTTGCAATTCTATCGTAATAGTTTCTTGTGTATCTCTAATTTCTCTAAGTCTATCTTTCAATATCTGCAAATGATGCATAACTAATACTCCTGATGTTGTATGTTTAAAAATTTTAATAATTACATGCTATTCAATATAAATTATTTTCTGTGGTGGCATCCTGTTTTAGTCTATGTCAAGTATTAATTTTAACAAGCTGGAATTTTTAATAAATCTATTAAATTTGACTATAGCACCAAACTGCAAACCCATGGCCGCCATCTAAATAATGAATGTACGGCCCTGGGTAATACTTTTCCCAATAAGATAGAGCGCTTTCTCGCCGGCACCGCCCAACCAGCCAATCCGGAAAGCCCACTGGATTGGCGGCCACCGATCGCGCAAAGATGCCATCCGGATCTTCGAAGTTGGTCCAGTTGCCGCCAAACCCGTGTTGAATCAAAAACAAAATCTTAGGCTTGATCCGGTTGCCTGTATAAAGGGCTTGGTAGCTGGCTACGCCTTCGCCGCATAGATACAGCAGGCTGAAACGTTCGGGGCCGTGTTCGGAAGGATAATCGTGACTTCGCTCCATGATCACCCAAATTGCGAATGGCTGCGCAAAATGTTCGCGCCCTACGTTTGGGTTGCCGTCGAAAGGGCCGGGCGGCATTGGCAGCCAGCCTTTGGGCGTCAACTCTTTTTCGTTGATGTCGCGCGATCCCAAGACACGATAGCCTCTGAATCCCGTCTGTTCATCGTTCAAGGCTTTCAAAAAGCGGGATCGACTGACCATGTAGTCAGTATAAACAAACGAATAAACATTGCCGGCCAACCAGCGTACCGGTTTACCGTCAGTTCCCGCACCCGGATAGTACAGCGAGTCTTGCAGGATGTCATGCAACGGAAGGGGGATGGCGATCATTGATTCGGCCGTCAAGCTCATCAGCCAATCAGGGAGCATCATTCGGGGAATTTGTTCGATCATCTTTGCGTTTCCAATGAACCATAAAAAAGCAGCCGCCTGTAATTTCCGGCGGCTGTCGCCGCAAGGCAGGACGGTGCTTGACGATCCGTCAGCGTGGTTTGATCAGGGTTGCCAGTAAGTTACCTTGCCCGATCAAGTCGCCGCTCGGACCATAAGTCCGATTGTTTCTCGGATCAAATCGCCCCAAATAGCTGCCGCTGACCGTATGCAAACCGGTGCTGCCATCGCCGCGAGGGCGTAATTGAGCGATCGGCGTGCCGTTTTTGTTTTTCAAGAATTCCATAGCTGTTCTCCAAAAAGGTTGTTGATGATTGCCAGGCGACTTAGCGCTATCTTGCGATCCCTCGTGCCGGTCTTTTGAATACGCACATCGCCGAAAACCGGCGTGCAATTCGAATCATTTCGAGGCTTGCCAAGTTTGCTACTCGCCTGGAAATTATTTTGCAGGACAATTGCGACAGATTGCGTCGTTTCAGCGAATCCCATACAAACACAATAACGCCGCCCAACCCGAGGGCAAAAAAGCCGGTGCTTCCTCCAAAATCTTTCCATACTTAACCGCCATTTCCAGGAAATAGCGCGCATGGAAAAAAGCCTCCACGAGCGGTCGTCCGTGCTGGCCCCAATCGGCGTTATATTCCAGCGAAAACGCCTTTTCCTGGCCGCCAGCCTGAAGGACTTCCTCGAATATGGGACAAAGTCGGGTGCCTGATGGCGACAGCCGCCGCAACGCCGCGACGATTTCGGCGGTTCGCTGGGGCGCGTGGTAGTAGAGTTTAGTTGACCCTGAGTAGAATCGATAAACCGTGTCTTCGTAAGCACGATCACTGACAGATTCTAACAAACTTGCCAATTCGTCATGATGGGCTTTTAGGTTGTGAAGCAAGTCTTGCTCTAGTTCTCGCTTTTCGGTCGGGGTGAAAATGCGCTGCTTGTCGCTGTCGTCCAGATGTTCGCAGTCGGGATTCATAATCCGGGTTCCTTGTGAGGGTATTGGACTCTTCGGGTTGAATGGATTCATATCCTGCGGAACCCATTTACTGCACAAAGCCGATCCGCGAAAAGCTTTCACCTTTGGCCAGGCACTCTTGTTCCAGTACCCTGACCATGTCGTCGAGTGTCAAAGGCGCGCCGAGTAATGCCGCTTGCCGATTCAATACGGCAAAATCGCCCGGCGTCAGTTGGGTCAAGCGCTGGATTTGCTGTTGCAGATGCCGCAATGCTTCGGCATTGATCGGCAAGGCCGCGCCCAGGCGCCGGCTTTCCTGTTCGAACAACGCCCAGCGTTGTTCGGCATGCAGGTAGTCGAACTTGACCTTAAAATCGAAGCGGCGCAAGGATGCCGAATCGATTGTATCCATCAGGTTGGTGGTGCAAACGAAGATGCCGTGGAAGCGCTCCATCTGCGTCAAAATTTCGTTGACCTGGGTCACTTCCCAATGTTGCCGGGCGCTGCGACGATCGCCGAGCAGGCTGTCGGCCTCGTCCAGCAACAATACCGCATTCTGTCGGCGCGCCTGATCGAACATGCGGGCGATATTGCGTTCGCTTTGCCCGACGTATTTGCCCAGGATATCCGAGGCGCGTTTGTTCAGCAGCGGCAGTCCCAATTGTGCCGCCAAGTGATTCGCAAAGGCGGTTTTGCCGGTGCCGGGCGCGCCGTAAAAGCAAAAGTTGCCGCGCGGCGTGCGGCGTAAGCCGGCCAGTAATTCCGGCAGTTTGATCGAGGTATTGGTAAACCTCAGGTCATAGCCGGTCGAGCACGCCTGCGGGCTGAATCCGGGCGCTTGCTTGAGCAGACGCAGGCTGGTGTTCAACACCCGTTCCATGACCACCTCGGCGGCCTTTGACTTTTTCCGGCTGAGACGGGCAAACTTGGCGGCTTTGTCGATTTGTTCCAGACTAAAGTCTGGGTGTTTTGCCAATTCCTCGCACCATTCGCCACTGAGATTAAGATCACGGCCGACGCTCTGGATATGATCGCGACGGAATTTTATCGGCGCCTTATCGATTGCAAGCGAATAATCGAAGCGGCGCAAGTAAGCCGGATCGATGGTTTTGGCTTTATCGACGATCCAGATCACTGGAGCCGGATTGTGCGCCAGTTGCCGGTCGAGCCAAGCGTTGTCAAGCTTGTGGGTATGATCGTCTTCTTCCAGTAAAAAGGGATCGGGTGGCAGGCGACCCGGTAAAATGGCTTCGGCATCGTCGAGCACAATCAGGCCGGGCCCGGATTGCCGAGACAGCCAGTGTTGGGCCAGTTTACAGGCCGCGAAACGATCATGAGGCGCAAGGCCGATACCTTGATCGTTCGAACGGCGAACTTCAATTAACGTGGCACCCAGGCATTGCGCCAATGACTTGATCAGTTCGGTTTTACCGTGCTCCTCGCTGCCATGCAGCAACAGATTGATGCCGGGTTGCCGGGTTTCCAAGGCGGCCTGTAAATACGGGAGGATCACATCCAGGTCGTTTTGCAACTGCGCGTAATCACTCAGTTGCAGAGGACTGGGTTTGCCGACTTTAAAAAACTGACTCATCAGTTTTTCGGCCGTCTCATGCTCGATCAATAAAATATCCAACAAACCCGGCGGCAATCGTAATTTGTCCTCCAGATCGACCGCCTGCGTCGTCACTTCCAGCCAGCCCAGTTTGCGCAGGGCGCCGTCAGGGGACAGGCATTTTTTAATGTCGGCAACGGGGCGCGTGGTCAGGATGCGCAGGAAGTCCGGCAGAGAGGCTCCGGTGTGATAGGCGTAATGCTCGGCAATAAATAATCTAAAATGCGGGTAAATGCCCATCAACAGGCGGACGGCAAGCACTTCCTGTTCGGTAGCGTTGAGACCGAAGAGATCGGCAATCCGTTGCAGATTGTTGTATAAGGGGGTATTGACCCGCATGCCATCCTTCATTAGCTGCTTTAGGCGGTCGGTCATGTGCTTGAGCAAATCGGCTTTGTTCACATTAAAGGAAAGGTCGCTGAATGCATCATCCAGAAAAGCTTCGGGGGGCGGATAGTTGATGCCGGGAACCTGGACATCCCATAAGCCGGTCAAGTCTCCGAGGCTGTTTTCAAACAACTCGCCGAGCGTTTGCACGGTCATGTGCTTTTTCAAGCCCAGCGCCAGGCGTAAAATATAGATCGCCGCCAACGGTTTGTAGGGATCGTGTTCGGCGCGAGGTTGATAGCGGATCGCGTGGACTTTACGCACAAAACTGGGGATTTGTCGGGCTTTGCTACTGATGGTCATACAGGCTTCCTCACTGGCTTGGACGTTAATCGTAAGAATAACCTCGTCATGCGCCAGATCGTGTCGTTGAGAAATAGCGGGACGGATTTCCATCCATCCAGTCATTATTACGACGTAATTTGTCGCAAGGAGCATCGATAATGTGTCTGACGCGTGGAGATTTCGCGACAATTGATTTCGAATGCGCTGGATGGCGTTCAGAACCACTCTTTCCAACCCTTTACCGGAGACCCCCCTCATGCGTATGCCTTCTTTCAAAAAATTGGCAGAAGACATCGAACGCAATGGTTATCAGTCGAGGTTTTGTGCCACCTTCATGAATCCCAATCCGCGTTTATACAAATATTATTGGTGGGTGTTCTGGCAAGGCAGCCCATGCGACGGCGAGGAATTCCTGAGCGGTCGTTACCGAATGCCGATAAAACAGGCATTTGAATTGATACATAAATTGGAGAAAGAACGTCAGCAGCACTGGATTTACAACAGGCGATTGCCACGTCTCGATCCCGTCAACACCGCGTTTGACCCGAATGCGGAAATTTGGCGGGATACAGAATGGGCGCCGCCTTTCGACGAAGATACGGACGAAGAGTATCAGGGGTTTAAATGACTGCCAAAATGGTGGAAATCCTATGTCTTCGCTTCTTCATGAAAGGCGATGCCCTCCGTGCCCGTGCATCGTTTTCAAGCATTGCGGCAAGTAGTTTGGAGTCAACAGTTTGGAGAAAATAATGATGAATCTTAAGGAATGTCTGTTACAAACAAATTGGTCGGCAATCAGTTCGGATTTATCCCGATTGTTTCCTGAGCATACCGAACTGATGGAGTCTTACCAAACTGCTTTCCTGGAGCTGACACGGACTGACCCGGTCATTAATAACACCCGAATTACCATTGGCCGATTCGAGCCGAATGGCGTCTTACCGTTTTATGTTGTTGGCTTTGAAGGCGAATGCCGTAAAGGGATTTGTCTCAAATTCATTCCCTGGCAAAGATGGCTGGGTGCAACGGTCGATCCCTCGCTCCATGATCAGTATCGCCATTCGGAAATTGTTGCGATTTGTCTTCAAGACATGACTTGGGCCGGGTTCAGTTCCGATGACGTTCTGGAATTTCGCAGAGAATTTATTGACGATGAAAATTGGCTGTGGGCAATATTTGCCCATGAAGAAGCCATCGAGGCATCCGAACCTAATCTGATCAAACGTAAACAGCGGTCAAACGAGTTTAACGAGGCGTTGAACTTGTACGATATCGATGATATTTTTCCGGCTAACAATGAAAGCGCCGAATATCGCCAAGCCCGTTTCGATTTGGATGTTCAAATATATTGCTTAGGTGAGACAGAAACGATTTATGAAGACTATTGTGCCAAGGTAACCGTATTAAGAGAAGATTTTCAATTGAGATGGCCGGATTCGAGTAGGAATCGCCCTCATGAGCATTGACTGATAACTTAATTGAGCGACAAATCCCTGGGGAGCGTTTTCTATGGTATCGCTCGACCCATGATAAGGTCGTTGGGTTCTACCGACTTAACTGTCAGTTCGAAGTCATTCGGATTTATGGCGCGGGTAGCAAGCTTGGGCGTGATTTCTACCTTTACAATACCATAAGTAACTCAGGCAATTTTTGCATTCCTGCTGATCAATTAGAGAGTTTCACCAAAGAGATGGAGCATGACTTTCAGGCAAAGAACCTAAAAAGGGGCGAATGTCGTTTTTTGCTATTGGACGTTAAACAACTTTAAGTGCATGGCACAGCTAGGGCACATCCAGGGCACAGAGCCAAAAATGCGGTTTTGGGGCGAATGTCAAATGGCGCGCCCGAGAGGATTCGAACCTCTGGCCTCGGCCTCCGGAGGGCCGCGCTCTATCCAGCTGAGCTACGGGCGCATGATGAAAGGTGACTCAATTTTACAACGTTTTGGCCAATTGGTTTTTGACCGTTACCCTGACCCCTCAAAATCGGCTGACTGCTTCCTCCGGAGGGCTGCGCTCTATCCAGCTGAGCTACGGGCGCTTAGAGCCGGCTATTATAACCGAACTTCGAAATAATTACGACAACATTGTTTTCAAATGCGCGAGGCTCGCCCGGCCGCGTTCCTTGACCGTTTCCGGATCGAGCTGTTTTTTGTTCGCCCATTCGAGATCGTCCTCGGGCAATTCACCCAGAAAACGGCTCGGTTCGCATTCCTCGACTTCGCCGTAGCGCTTCCGGTGCGTGCAGTAGCTGAAGGTTAGGGTGCGTTGGGCGCGGGTGATGCCGACGTAGGCGAGGCGGCGCTCTTCTTCGAGATTGCCGGTTTCGAGGCTGTTTTGGTGCGGCAGGATGTTTTCTTCCATGCCGATCAGGAACACATGCGGAAATTCGAGGCCCTTCGCCGCGTGGAGGGTCATCAGGCTGACCTGGTCGCCGGCCTGTTCCTCGCGGTTGCGCTCCAGCATGTCCATCAGCAGGATCTTCGAGACGATCTCCGACAGCTTGGCGTTGCCGCTTTCCTCTTTTTCTGCCATGCGTTTGAGCCAGTCGAGCAGTTCGAACACGTTTTTCAGCTTGCGTTCGGCGGCGTCGCGGCTGTTGTTGTTTTCCTGTAGCCATTGCCGGTAGCCGATCTGGTCGATCATTTGTTCGAGCACCGCGAACTGGTCGCCGCGTTCGACCCGGTTGGCGGTATCGACGATCCAGTCGCGGAATTTTTCGAGACGGTGGGCGGCGTTGTCCTGTAGCTTTTGTTTCAGGCCGAATTCGCCGCTGGCTGCGAACAGGCTGATGTGGCGTTCGTTCGCGTAGGCGCCGAGTTTTTCGAGCGTGGCGGGGCCGATTTCGCGGCGCGGGGTGTTGATGATGCGGAGGTACGCGGCGTCGTCGTCCGGGTTCACCAAGAGGCGCAGGTAGCCCAGGATGTCCTTGATTTCGGTATAAGCGAAGAACGAGGTGCTGCCGCTGATGAAATAAGGCACGTTGTGTTCGCGCAGGCACCTCTCGAACAGGCGGGACTGATGATTGCCGCGATACAGGATCGCATAATCGCCGTAGGAGGCGCCGGTCTTGAACTTGTGGTGCACGATTTCGGAGACGACCTGCTGCGCTTCGGTCACTTCGTCCTTGTGGCTGAGCACGCGCAGCGGGTCGCCGTAGCCGAGCTGGCTCCACAGCCGTTTTTCGAACGCATGCGGATTGTTCGCGATCAACTGATTCGCGACTTTCAATATCCGGCCGGTCGAGCGGTAGTTCTGTTCGAGTTTGATCACTTGCAGGCGCGGGTAATCCTTTTGCAGTTGCGCGAGGTTCTCCGGCTGCGCGCCGCGCCAGGCATAGATCGACTGGTCGTCGTCGCCGACCACGGTAAAGCGGCCGAGATTGCCCGCGAGCAGGCGCACCAATTCGTATTGGGTGGAATTGGTGTCCTGGTACTCGTCGACCAGCAGATAGCGGATCTTGTTTTGCCATTTCTCCCGGATCGCCTGATGTTGCTGGAACAACAAGACCGGAATCAGGATCAGGTCGTCGAAATCGGCCGCGTTGTAGGCTTTCAGGCTCTGGACATAGTCCGTATAGAGCAAGGCGGCGTGATGTTGCTCCTGGGTGGCGCGAGAGAGCGCCTGGTCGGGCGTCACGAATGCGTTTTTCCACTGGCCGATCTGCCAGGAATAACGGTCGCACTGGTCCGGATCGAAGCTCTTGGAGCTGTGCGCGATCAAATTACGCAGCAGGGTCAGCTTGTCCTGTTCGTCGAACAGGGTCAGGCCGG
>Ga0208509_1000177_pt1 | contig 26905 bp, 14 predicted proteins | sample LakWasMeta7_HOW4_2_FD_183857 | JGI IMG/M metagenome (GOLD analysis project Ga0208509, IMG submission 183857) | Freshwater sediment methanotrophic microbial communities from Lake Washington under simulated oxygen tension - Sediment Metagenome... | ecosystem: Environmental > Aquatic > Freshwater >...
TTATTTTGGGGCTTCCTTTGCGGATGCCCCGTGTTTGTTTAATCAACTTTCGGAGGCTGACACTTTTTATTCAAACTGTCCACCCGTTCCGGTGCAGGATGGCTGCGGGCCGCTTTATTACATCTACACATAGCCGCAAGACTCGATGAAACACGCCCTATATCCTACGGCCGTGGCACACTCACGGCTTGCCTTTAATTTTCCTATATTGCCCGTACGACAACATCGCAATGGAGTCAATTCATTTCCGAACAATCCCTTAATGTTTCACCACCTGCTGTTCAGATGGGCGCGCGCTTTCACGGATCCAATCCGGCCAGATGGTCACAGGCCAGCCTGCTTTGCGATTGATATCATAAAGAATGTTTAACCATTGCCGCAAAAACTGGCCTTCCAATTTTAGAATCGCTTGCTCAAAGCCGGGACCTTTAAAAGTGAGACGAATACCATTCGAAACGGATGCGATGTCGATCGACTTCACCAACCAAGCCTGAGCATCAGGTTCGGGTTTTAAGGGGGGTAATGGCGGCATTTGAGCGCGCGCGGCTTGCTGAGCAAACTCCTGCACCACACTTCCCACTTGCCCCACTTGATGTATGTCGCCCATTGCCTTTTGCAGACGATCCAGTATCACCGGCAACAAGCGTGACAATAAGCGCTGCGTCAGCCATATCACGCCTAGATTGCCAGACTGATACTCTCCTACCAGTTTGATTCGATCTTCCGCTTCGTCATAATCGGTTGTGATGCGTTTTAATAGAGTCATGGTTTAGTAACGAATAAAAATAGCATTCCGTGCAGACTGCTGCACCCTTGCTTTCAGGCTCTATAGCCTGGGAAGCTCAAGCGTCCCGTATGCCTTTCGTGAAGCTGGAGCTTGGGAACCAGAAGTTATTTGTAATTTTTTAACCATTCAAGGTCGATGGAATCCTTTTGGGTTGATGCGCCGAGTAATCCATCCAGGCCGCCGGGCAGAGGCACATTACCATTTCTAGCCCCCAGCCCCGTAGGCAGAGGCGTATTGGCTTTTTGTTGGGCACGCTGCCTGTCTAAATTGCGCAGTTCGGTCAAACGCTGCATCGAAAACATCTGGGCGTAGGCCAGATCAAGAGCCTGCGTATCGCGCAAAATTTCCAGCACACTGCCAGGCAATGTCTTCATCGCGTCGGGACTGATGCAATAGACATCTCCCAGCAATTCGCGTTCATCCTTGGGGTTGGACTGCGGCAATTCCAAAGGCACCAACACTTTGGAGGCAGCCAGGGCCTCGACCGCAATTTGGGTGATGCGTTGATTCTTGGCGCTCTCGACCAGAAAGTTGCTCACCTGCTGCATCCAGGGCTGCGGTTGTCCCTGATCATCGAAGAAGCGTTCCTCTTGCTGTAGAGGATCCGGCGCTTCCCGATAGAGTCCGCTGCTGTGATCAAAGCCCAGCATGATCAATTGTTTGCCTTCTGCCAGGACTTGCAGCAGCCTGAAAGGATAGGCTCGGAAATGGCTCGGGATGTAAGGCGAGCGCCATTGCCCGTTTGCATCGACGAACAGATTTTCGCCTGCGTGCACCCCCAACAGAGCGATCAATTGAAAACGGCCGGATTCGCTTGAGCGAAAAGCCAAGGGGTAATGAATGATGGCATGAGACAGTTCGGCCATCAACAACGGCGCGAAAGCATCGCCTTGGGCAAATGCATAGCCACTCGATTGTTTCCGGCCGTGTTGCCGATGGGTGTTTGCGTCTATTGGTTGGTAATTTGGTTTCATCTGTATCGTTAAGGTTGATTAAAACAGATATGGGACCTAGCGGCTGCGGCCGTCTGTCCCCTTCGATCTCCAGCGTCCGGTTGGGCCAGGATAATTCGTACAGTTCTCGTTCCCAAGCTCCCGCTTCCAGTATAGCCGTGAAGCCGGAACTTCACGATATGGGTTCCCAAGCTAGAGCTTGGGAACCAGGAAATCAGGAGGCCAGAAAAACAAAAAGCCTCCCCGGATTTCCCCGAGGAGGCTTTTAACAGGCCATCCTTGACCTTACGTTTTTCCTGGTTTATTTATGTTCGGTTCGCGATTGATCACCCACGTAGGGCGGATGCCGTTAGGCGATCCGCCATCCGACCGGCTGATGCGTCATCCTGCGGCTCGTGCGGCGGAACCCGGTAAACCGGTTCCGCCTTACGGGTTTAGGCTTGGATGTCGAGGGCTGAGAACGAGTTGTTCGTCACGCCTGTCAGCAGCACCACACCATCCACTTGACCGTCGAGGTTGGCATCGAAGAACAGCAGGCCGGAACCATTCGTTTCCGGGCCAGCACCATCCAGATCCGTCGCCGAGGTCAGGTAGTACTGCAGACTGCCCCCGTTGGTGAAGAACGCAACATCGGCGGCAGCCTTAGCGGCACTGTAGGTAGCCACCTCAGCAACTTCGAGGTAGTTGCCACCCGATCCCGCCTGCAGACCGAAGTCGATCTTGTCGACTCCCGACAGGAAGTCCGTGATCACATCGGCAGTGGTGTAGTCAAGTGCGCCGTTATCGGATGCACCCGACCCTGCGAAGGCCGCAGTGGCGTCCGTACCCAAAGCAAAGCCGCCGTTATCGCCACCATTATCCGTGAACGTGATCACATTGCCTACAACCGTCGCGGTCACTTCACCGTCCGTGAAGTTACCCTCCAGACCTGCTGCAATGTTATTTGCAGTATCGCCCGGCAACGCGGTGTAGTCGGCAGACTCGCCGGTCAACGGAGAAGCGTAGTCGGCAACCAGACTGTAGAAATCACCTGGGTTCGGCGTACCGTTGATGGTAAGGGTGGTTACCTGCTTATCATCGGTGCCGTTCGAGATGACCCCACTCAATGTGTCAGTCGTACCGCCGTTCGTCACCGAGTTGATAGTCAGGTTACCGCCGGCATCACCGCTGACGGTTACCACATTAGTCGACGCCGTCGCACCGATGTTCGCCTTCGCATTCAGTGCAGAGGCAACAGCCACCGCGATGGCGCTGGCATCGGTAATGTCAAAGGCATTCGTCAAATCAACCAACACGCTGTCTAAGACACCGTTGATCATGTAGTTGACAGTGAGTGACTCATTACCATTATCGGTCGCGTCAGCGGTGATCGTGATTAGCTCACGATCCACGCCCGCCGTCGTCGTCGCGGCCACCAGATCAGCGGCAGTACCCAGATCGAGATCGAACGCGAAGATATCCGCGCCACCGTTACCGGTGAGGACATCCGCCGCAGCCGCATTGGTCTGATGGAGGTTGCCGCCGTTGATCACGTCAGCCTGGGCACTGCCAATCAGGGTATCGATCGCCGAGGTTGCGCTGTCGGAGCCCGTCAGGTTGTAGCCATTGGGGCCACCAGCCAGCGAAACATCGATCGTGGTGTTGGACACGGTGCCTGGATCCTTGCTGATGTTGGCGGTGCCGGCGTTCGTAGTCGCGGCGGTCGCCACGAAGTTCGAGGAGTCGTAGACGAACGCGTTTGTAGTAGCGCCTGCCGAAACCACGAGCACATCCCGGATAGTTCCAGCCCCATTGGTCCACATCCCCTGGATCGTGTCCGTCCCAGCATCGACATTGAAGGTCGTCGAGCCGCCATTGAACAGCGAATTGATTGCATCATCGCCAAGTCCGCCGGTCACCGTGGCACCGACAATGGAGTTCAACGACTCGTCGATATCGTCGCCGTAATCCGAGCCGACGATGTTCTGCACAGCAGCAACGTTGGTATCGTCCACCGCACCCCAGACCTTAAACGCAAACCGACCATCTGCGTCCTGCGGAGCTGGCAGCGTCGTATCCAGCGTCACGCCAGAGTAGTCAACACCTACTGTGTTCAGCACGTCGGCGTTGATTGTCAGATCATGATCCGTGCCATCGCCCACCACATAAGTAGTACCACTGCCCTCAACGAATACCCCCTGTGCATGCAAGTAGTCCACTTGATCGATCGTCAGCGTCAGCGATGATCCCGCCGGCACGCTGATGCTGCCACCGGTTATATCGAGCGTGATCTTGGACAAGTCGACGTTACCGTTGATGACCAGCGGCACATTGATCAGCTTCAGCGTGGTCGGATCCAGCGGATCGACCGTTGGCTGGAAGATCACGTCATCGGTGATTTCCAGGTAGCTGCCAGGATCGGCTCCCGTGTAGTCGAAGCTCCAGGTTTGGCCTGCGTTGAGCTGCGGCGTGCTGCCATTCGCAGTCGCCAGCGTCAACGTGTTTACACCCGAGCCGGAGACAAAAGAGAACGCCACATTGGCGCCTTCATAGGCGTCGAGCGTGTCACCGTCACCGTTGAAGTCCTGTGCCAGATCATCGGTGCTGTCGATCTCGGCGACGATGCCCAGATTCAGCGTACCGCCAAAGGCCGAGGCGTCGATATGGCTCAGCTGGTTGCCGGCCACACCGGCGTTGGTCGCCGAACCCAGGTTGATCGTACCGGCCGCTGCGCCACCATTTCTGAAGACCAAGCCTTCGGTGTTGTCAACGTCGTATGCCGGGCTCGCGCCAGGCGCATTCAGCGTGGCGGTGAAGCCAGCCGTGTTGGTGTCGATGCCGACGATTTGCGCGTCACCTGTGTTCACCGCCGCGATGGTGACATTGTTGGCACCGGTCACGTTGAGGTTCACTACGGTGCCGGCCACTTCGCTGTCATAGGTGATCTTGCCGGTGGCAATCGCCGCGCCCTGCTGGCCGCTGCCGTCGCCGATGACCGTCACCGCACCGGTGTTGATGTTGACGAGGTCCAGATCGATGCCATTGGCACCGCCCACCTTGATTTCGCCGACCGTGTTGATGTTGTTCGGCAGCGTGTTTTCATTACCGACCAACGAGGCGTCATTCTGTTCACCAGGGGCAGTGCTGAGATCCGACGTTGCCTTGGTTTCGCTGCTGCCATCATTATCGTTGACGAAGCCTTCCGAAGCCAGGATGTCCCCAGTGCGGACTGCGCGGAACGAATTGATGGTCAGCGCATTGAAATCAATGCTGGCCGGATTAATGTTCGAACCACCGATCACGTCATCCACCACGATGTTGCCGATGGTCGCCTGACCACCCAGATCCAGCGTCAGGTTGCGGATATACTCGTCTGGCGTCGCCCCGATATCGCTGAAGGTCAAGTTGCCGAGCGAAGTGAAGTTCACAAACTCGACCGTGCGATCAACCGCGTTGGAAGACAGCAGGACGTTCAGCTGGGTCAAGTCGGCAAAATCGACACGCAGGATAGTGCTTGGCAGTGTCGTGAACAGATTTTCCACCAAACCGCCCTGATTGTTGATCAGGTCGTCGTTGAGCCACAGGCGGCCCAATGCCAAATCGTATTTGCTGGTATCGACCGGTCCAGGGATGCTGGTAAACAGCCAGACCACGTTGGCCGAACTGTCTCCAACCGTTCCTGTATCAACCACATCAACTGCACGCGCGGCTTGATCGACCGTCGTGAAACGGATGGTTTGACCTGACAGACTACCGCTGTCGCCGCTGATGTCATCAAGCTGCACGGTGAAGTCGCCCAGATCGGTCGCCGCAGCCAGCGTCACATCGTTATCTTCCAGCGTCACAACGCCAGCGATGTTAGTGGCGATGCCGCTCAAATCGACCGGAGTATCGCCAAGGTCAATGATGTTCACCTTCGCGGTTATGCCGGCAGCGCCTGTATCAGGACCTGCGATGATATCCAGACCATTGGCCTGTTCAGCAGTCAAGGTCAGTATCGCTCCGTCGGCCAACACGATCGGTTGATTTTGCAGGATGGACAGGTCAAGACCTGACAAATCATACGACTGGTCGATGTACAGCGTACCGTTGGTGCCCATGTTGATGTTCAACACCGAACCATCCACCAGATTCAAACCTGCACCCAGATGGAAGTCGCTACCTGCCGCCGCAGAACTGAAATCAAAAGTCCAGCCTGCGGTGTCGTCGGCAGTACCCGGGGCAGCATCCAAGCCGGTGCTGTCCAGCGTATCGCTAGTCAGGGTCAGCTTGGTGACACCAGTACCCGAAGTGAAGGTAAAGTCGGCGGAGTCGACGTCGTTCACTTCGCCCAGGTCGAGGTCGCCAGACAGGCCGGAGGCGTCAATCACGGACAGGGTGGAAGAAGTTACACCTTCCGCGCCTGGCTCGTCGGTACCGAAGGCCATATCGCCCGTACCGGTCAACACCAGTTCTTCGATGTCGCCAAAGATAGCTGGTGTGCCGCCGGTGGCAGTGAACGTACCAGTGCCGTTGTTGGCAATGGTCAGCGTGGTGATATCCGCGCCAGGCGTTGCAAAGTCATCGTCCGACGCATCCAGGCCATGAACCGTCACATCTGCCGAACCAGTGATGGTCAGCTTGGCGTCAGTCTTGTCCGGATCAATCGAGGTGAAGACGATGTCTTGAGTCACGATGAAGTCCTGCGTCGCGTTGATGTTCACGTTCAGCAGGTTGTTTTCACGCGATGGCCCAAAGGTCGCTTCGCCGGTGATATCGCCATCGATCACGTTGGCGGTTTCATGGCTATCGATGTTTTCTGCGGTGCCTTGAGACACGATGGTCAGCGTATCGAAGTAGCGAGCAACCAGGCCCGGATCCTTGTCGGTCGTCGAAAGACGCAGGTTACCGTCGATTTCGACGCCGCCACTCAGAGTCAGAGACAGCGTGCGAACTTCATGGTCATCCTGCCAATCGTTGAATACGAGGAAACCTGGAACCGTAACGCTGGGTTCGATCACCACAACGCGGTTGGTCGCAGAGACGAAGCCCAATTCAGCTGGATCTTGATAGACAACCAGAGTGACAGCGCTAGGCAGATTTACCAGCAGGTTTTCTACGTCGGTTCCATCCACAAAGGTATTCAGCGCCCGCAGCGTGCTCACGTTGAAGCCGGAAGCATCAATCGTTCCTACGTTGCCAACTATTGGAAGACCGGTGTTGTCGAACAGGAATACCAGTGTGGTGTTGCTGCCGCCGCTGACATCAAGGCCATCGGCTTGATCCGAGTTCACCAGGCGCAAAGTCTGGTTGTTCGCCAAGATCACGTCGGCCCCATTCAGATCCGCGGCAGCCAGCAGGTTGCCGTCCTCATCGTAGGTGCCCAGTGTCACGGTAGATTCACCGAGGGCTACCGTGACGTTATCAGCCGCAATACCCGTCAGCACGAACGAGTCGCCGGCATCGATATAGTCACCGTCACCGTTTTCATCGTGATTCACATCTGCCTGAGTCAGGCTGGTGATATGCACGGTAAATTCGGTGGAAGGCGCACCTGTTGCATCGACACCCACGATTGAACCAGAACCTTGCAGTTGCTGGAACTGCGCAGCGGTCAGAGTCAGCGTACTACCTTCCGGTACGATGATTTGCTGCACGCCGGTCAGATTAGTCGCCGGATCGAGCGTGATGTTGCCAGTTGCGATGGTCACGCTGTCAACGACGATACCATCGGCAAGCGCGCTCGCATCAAACGGAGCAGAACCCAATTCGACAATGTTCAGATGCGCTGTCGTTGCGGGACTGCTATCAGGCAACAGATTTGCCACGCCCAGCGCATTAAATTGCGCCTGAGTCAACGTGAGTTCACCGTTGCCATCGATCTTAATCTGATCAACGGCCGTCAGGACATCGTCGGACAGATCAACGTTACCTTCGATGGTCAGATCGATGTCGCCGGTGCCGGTGAAGCTCAGCGCATCGTCTGCGTCGATCACTCCGCTATCGAGGACCGCGCTCAGGGTGCCGGTGCCGTTGTTCACTACGTTCAGACCATCGACATCGCTGTCGCTGGTGTTGAGAGCGCCGACATTGACATCCGCAGTACCATTGACAGTCAGCAGTGCGACTGCTTCATCGTTGTCGTTGGCGGTTACAGAGTCATCCCCTGTCACCGATTCAAAGACAATGCCACCTTGGACAATCAGCCCTTGTTCGGCATTGATGGTTACGTCGAGCAGGTTGTTGTCAACGCTGATGTATGAAACTTGATTACCCGTACCTTGCGAGGTAATCGCACCATCGATGATATTAGCGGTTTTACCCGACAACAGGTTTGCGCCGGTGCCGGTCGAGTTGATCGTTACGGTCTTCAGGTGAGTCTGGATCAGATCGTTACCCGAAGCATCTTCCTTCACTGAAGAGGAAAGGCGCAGATTACCGCCGATTTCGGTACCACCATTCAGATTCAAGGTGAAGTTCTGAATTTCAACGTCAGCCTCTGGCTTGTTGAACACCACAAAGCCAGGAACCGTAGTACCTTCTTCGATCACGACGGTTTGGTTGACGCCTTCTACCCAGCCTTGGCCGTTGTAAATCACCTTCGTCACAGCTTGTGGCAGGCCGGTAAACAGCAGGTCGACGTTGAGATGATCAACCAGGACGTTGAGTATCTTCAGGGTATCAACGTTAAAGCCGGAAGCATCGATGCTTTGGAATGCCCCAGCGCTGGTGTCGGTGAACGCCAGTGTGGAGTTCGCGCCACCATTGATATCGACACCGTCAGCGTCTTCGACATGCGGCAACGTCAGAGTCAGGTTGTCACCGACATTGATCGCCTCTACACCGCTCAGATTAGTCAGAACGGTCGCACCGTCATCGTCTGGGAAGGCGACGTTTTCTGCCAGGGTGAGAGTCAGGTTGATACCACCGGTAATTCCGGAAGTATCGAAACCATTGTCGACATCGGCTTGGGTCAGATCGGTGATGTTGACCGTGACGTCGATGTTTCCATCGCCATTTTCATCAGAGGCTACAATGCTGCCGTTATCGGTCAGTTGTTGATACTGCGCCGCGGTCAGGTTCAACACGGTGCCTTCGTGCACGAGCAAGCCACCAATGCCGGTCAGGTCGGTAGCCGGATCGAGCGTGACAGTTGGCAATGCCGCAACATCAACAACAGAGACAGTAATACCGTCAGCGAAGTTTGCCAGCGCGAAAGGCTGGTCATTCAAACCACTCAGGTGCAGGCTCGCCGTAGCGCCCTCTTCTACTGAGAAATTCGCCGCGCCGATTTGATTAGCTTGCTCAATCGTCAATGACAGATCAGCACCGTCAGTCAACACCACAGCAGTCACGTGGGTCAGTGTGGCCGCGCTGAGATCGACGTTATCATCCCCTGGATAATCGCCGCCGATGGTCAGCACCACGCCACCGACACCGCCGTCGATGTGGGTGTCCGCAGTGGCATCTAAGACCTCTTGCAAGGTCAGGTTGGAACCGCCTTGCGAACCGACAAAGGTAAAGTCATCAGCCGGCTGGTCGATTGTGGCGGTGAAGTGACCGACTACGCCAGACGCGTTGATTGCGGTCAGCGATGTGGGCAGCTCGCCGTTGATCGTTACGTCTTCGGTGGCCGTTACAGTCAAGGTCTTGAGGCCGGAATCACTGCTGATTTCAGTAATGACCGCATCGCCTTGGGTGACATTGATAGTTGCAGAGGCCGCATTGGTCAGATTGATGCCATCAACCAAGAACTTGCGCTCGGTGCCAGTGGAGGTCACACCCAGTTCAACGCCGCCGTTGTTGATGTTAATAACCGCCGGCGCGCCTGGAGTGAAGTACTCGACGTTGACCGTACCGATGTCGGAGGTATCCGGATTGCCGTCAACCTTTAGACCTCCATTCCAGTTGGCATAGCCGTCGCCTTCGAGCAGGATGCTTGGAGCAACCAGGCCCCAAGGCACTGCCGTGAAGGTCACGCTGTTACCCGCGTTGCCGTGCAGACCGATCACTTGAACGTCTTTGGTCAGATCGCACAGGTGGACGATGACGTTGTTGCCGCCGTCGGTAATGTCGCCGTCTTGATCCACATCAATGGAGGTGACCACATATTGCGCAACACCTTGGGTGTTCAAGCCCTTGTTCACACCTGCCGCACCGACGTCAGCGTTCAGCTTGACATCGATCCGGGTGCCGGTGTTGTTGCCGACGATGGACTTGACATCCTGGAAATGGTCCAGGGTCAGGCCGGTGACTGTGCCGGTCAGAGTGTGGAAGTCGACGGTGAAGCCGTCGGTTTCCAGAGTTCCAGGGTTTAGAACATCATTGACAGACTGGCCAGTTACAATATCCTTGCCACTCGCGCTAACTTCGCCGCCGAGGTCAACCACATGCTTGAATTCAATGTTGTGGCTGCCGGTGATCTTCAGCGTTTGGGCTTCGGTGATGACGTCGGCGTCGACAACCGGAGTTGTGTCCGAATTGATGGTCAGGAAGTCGCCCAGACCGCCCACTACAGGACGCTCGAAGGTGCCGTCACGAATGATGGTGACGTCTTCTGCTCCGTACAAGTCACCGGCAGAAATGGTGCCGCCGTCGATGACCAGTTGCGTCGCACCGTTGTCGAACGGATCGAAATTAGCGCCGGCACCGGTAACGATTATCTTGCCGTTGAGGCCATCAGCGCCGTCAATACCGCCTACTGCCACATACTTATGTAGTTGCTCAGCAGTCAGGGTCAGGGTAGCGCCGTTGTGCAGTTCGAAGTTCAGACGCACGTTGGTGCTCAGAGCCTGAGCGTTCAGCAGGTCGGTCAGGTTGGCGTCGGAATCGACTCGAATATGGAGGTCTTCCGTCGCGCCGAAGACCGCATGGTAAACGCTGAATGCAGACGCGCCGATGCTCTTGAACTGATCGTCGGTGATGGTCAGCTCTTGCTTCAGAGTGACCTTGGTGATGCCAGACAGAGCGGCTTCAGTCAGGTCGCTGGTGTTCTCGACGAACAGCGCGATATTGGAGCCTGTAATGCTGGAGCCTTCCAGGGCAGTGACGCCGTAATCAGCAGCGGGACCATGAGAGCCATCGGTATCACGACCCAGGATGATGGTGTTGCTGCCAGCGCCGACGTTAATGTTGAGCAAAGCGCCTGGTGTCAGGATTTCGGAGATACCCTCCAGATCGTGCGTGTTGTTGTCGGTATCGGTGTTATCACCATTCAGGTAAAAAACATCCATCCCCGACACTACCAGCTTGTCGTTACCGGTACCCGTGGTGATGGTGATTTCGTTGGCGGCAGCCGTAATGTTGTTGTTGCCGTTGCCCGCGTCGATGGTCACCGTGCCTGCACGAACCGCAGAGATGGTGTCATTGCCGGACCCGGTAGTGATCGTTACCACACGATCCAAGTCTTTTGCTCCATCGGCGTTGATGACATTGTCGCCTTCACCCGCATTGATCACGACCGTCTTGCCGTCTTGGGCAGAAATGTTGTCATCGCCGATGCCGCTGGTGATTTTGACGATGTTGCGGCCATCAGCCTGGATGGCGTTGTTGCCGTTACCGGCCTCGATGACGACGTCGCCCTGACTGATTACAGGATTCTGATAATCGGGTTGGTTAGGATCACTATCAGAATAACCATTAGAAATGATTTCGTCGTCGGCTTGGGTGCCTTTGATCGTAACTTTGTAGTGGCCGTTCAGGGTGACATCCAGGCCGCCGGTATTGGCGCTGGCGTCGATCAGGGCGGGACGGCCCTGGTTAAAGCTACTGTTTAGATCTTCGTCAACACCGAAGACGCCGGTGCCTTTGACAAGCAAACGACTGACGGAACCACCCGCGAAGAAATTGTGCATGTGGTTTTCAACACCTTGGGAATCGATGTTGAGCACAGCGGCGTTTTGCAGAATGTTGATATCTTGCTCGACATCGCCCAGCGCCAGTTCGACGTTCAGGGTGCCAGTTTGGCCTTGGCCGTATTGGATCGTCGTAGTGCCGCTCTGGAAGGCGCCTTCCAAACGTAGGGTCGCCGCGTTGCGGACGCCCACGATGTACAAGTCGCCGGATTCACTGTCATATCCCGGTAAATGATTGTTACCATCGATATGATTATTGAAAGGGTAATCGGTATCGTCAATGCCCCCGTCAGTCACGACCAGTCGCTCGATGTCAGTAGCGCGGCTCAGATCAATCCAGCTATTGTCGCTGCCATCGCCGATCGGTGTCGGGAAATTCAAAGTGGTGTCGGTGAACTGGGTGTTGTCCAAATTACCGTCGGCAGTAGGATCGCCGTAGTATGTAGTATAGAAATTCGGCAAGTCATTAACGCGAACTTCCTGGATATTTTTCAGCGTCAGCGGTTGCGCGTAGGTGCCCTTGGCGTCAACTTCCAAGATATTGTAACCTGCGCCGCCGTCGATATAGGCCTGGTGCAGCAATTCAAGACGACCGGCAACGATCGTATCGTCGTCAGCGCTGGTCACGCCAGTTTCTATGGTGCCGCCATTGTTTTGGGTAGGGGTCAGAACGATCGGCGCAAGGACAGGTCCGGTGCCGGAAGTACCATCCACGGTTTTTTCGAAAAGACGTGAATTTCCTTCGGCATCGAACAGCAGGTTGTTCAGGAATTGGAAATAGGAGTCGCCCAGCGCCACTTCCGCGTTCAGGAAAGTGCCGTCCGCGAACGTGATGCGCAGGTTGGTGCTTTGGTCGATTTCTCCACCCTGAGAGGCACCGCCAGAGTTGTTGCTGGTCGGAGACAGAGGATTGCTCAGTGTCAGGCTGGTGACGTTCTGGAACGGATCTTGGCCGTCTGCATCGATCAGACCCAGTTCCTTCAGGTCCAGACCGGTGATCGTGGTCAGGAAGTTGACCAAATCGGCAACAGGAATACCATTCCCCTGCGGGTCGTAACCCCAATAGATGACCGTCGAATCAGGAATAGCCGGCGTACCCGGTTCCGCAATGACTTCGGTCAAGGTAAATAAATTTTCCGCAGGCAATTGCGGATCCGGTGGTACCGTCGTATCAACAAGTGTAGTAGGCGCACTGCTGCCGAGGACTACGCCGGCATCATTCGTCAGGGCGACATTAATTTGCTCGTTACCTTCGGTCAGTCCATCCGCTTTTGCAGCTACGGTAAAGACTGCGGTTCCCGCCGCATTCAGTGTCACAGTGCCGGAAGCGTTATTCACATCGGCGACGTGATTGGCATCAACGTTCCAATTCAGGGTCACGCCTGGTGTGCCCGTCACCGTAAAGGTGATCGCATCGACGCCTTCCGTGACAGTCGTTTTATCTTGCGTCAGCGTTGTCGGCGCATATTTTTGGGTTTCAGTGACAAGGTCGCTGGCCAGATGGGCGTAAAACGCCTTTTTTTCGGCAGTAGAAAACTTGCCGTTGCCATCGGTATCCACAACACCCACTCGTGGGTCATGCGCTTTGATCAGCTTGCTTAATTGCGCTTTAACATACAGCTTTTTAAGGACATACGCGGCAATATAGTCGTCGCTTTTGCCTTTAGCATATAGAGTTGCAATAGAGCCAGTCAGCTTCGCTACCTGGCTAGTCGTCAAATTGACACCGCTTCCCTTAAGAGCTCCGATGATCACTTGAGCTTTTTGTGTAGAATTAATCGCCATGATTTACTCCGTTTAGTTACAAGATTTTGTTTTTGATACAACTTGAAAAGATGAGAAATGCCACGTCTAACATGACAAACGACTGAATTGGCTTTCACTTATTTCATGCGCCTTAAATAATCACTCATTTGCTTGCAGCATGAAGTATATGGTCATTCAAACAATTTTGTCTATTTTTTTGCTTAATTCGTCACCTGATCACCAGGCCTCGCTTACAGCCTTCTTTCCTATGCTGTTTAATTTAAAAACATTTTAGAGGAAATGACGAATTACTCTACACTCTATTATTATGAGTATTTATGCGTAATTGCTTTATTAAATCCGCATTATCCGCGCTTAGACATTATCGAAGTGTTAGGATAATCTTAAATATTGCGCAAAATTACCGCTCATGCTTAATTTAGCCTTAAACTGTATTAGATTGATTGAAACCCTCTTTGCGCATCTCGCTTAGTCCGATTACCTATCAAACCTAATATTCTCATAAAATTGAGATGCCGACCCACCAATACGCCATAACGGCATTATTAATATAAACTTAAAATATTCTTGCAATTTTATTAAGGCAAACTATCTGCCGACGTAATACTGCCACTACAGTATATTTATCTCAGCTTAACAATTCCTGAAGAATGCGTTCTATTTCACAAAAATAAAAAACATCAGAAATAGGCGGCAAAGAATCCCCCCCCTCTCGCGACGGATTCGACAGACTGGAAAGCTTATGACGAGGGAGAAAGACGAGAAATTCTTAGCCCGTTACCAGCAAGCGCTGGCGCAACGGAATGAGGTGAACATGTCGAAAGCAAGCCCCCCCCACGAACGGCCTACCCGTTATTCATCCACGTGCAGCCCACTGCCATTAAGTTAAGGTTTTCCTCGCATAACTTATCGTTGGCTGAGCGGAGCCGAAGCCAACAAATCGCTTCGACTTCGCTCAGCGAACGGCTTAACTTAATGGTAGTGACGTGCAGCCGGGATCGATATTGGTTCCCGATTTCACGTCGTTGCGGTCCCACCCAGTCTAAGCAATGAGCCCGTACAAACTTTTCAGGCGTTTACTGTTGATATTCAGCGCACGGCGGATTGGTTGGCTGACTATTGGTATTGAGACAGCCGCCATGGAATCCACGGGGGTTTACTGGGTGCCTGCCTTTGAGATTCTCGAAAGCGCGGGTATCGATGTCATCGTCGCCAATGCCCGCGAGCCCCGCTCTGTGCCTGCGCGTAAGAGCGACATTAACGATGCACATGGCGGCAACACTTGCATGCCTGCGGGGGTGTTGTTGCGAGCCAGCTTTCGTCCTGGCCTCGACATTGCTGAATGCGGAGAAATCAATGCCGGAGCAACCGCCACCCAAAACCCGAAATCGCACTTAACAGGCAGGCTCCGTCAACTTTGGCGTACGGACGGCACTCTAGTCTGCTCACTCAAGAAACTCAAATAATCGACTCACCGCTCATCTACGGCTGACATCGGTAACTGTTGGTAAACCGGGCATGCCAGAAAGCTATCCAGCGAGTCAACCGGCAGCCATCGGCGGCAGGGCTTCACCCCCACTGTCATTAAGTTAAGCCGTTCGTGCTGGGCCTGTCGAAGCATGAACGGCTTAACTTATGCGGCTCGGATTTCTCCGTTCACCCTTCGACGAGCTCAGGGCGAACGGAGAAATCCTTAACTTAATGGCAGTGGGGGCTTCGCCCGGGTTGTGATTGTTATGACTTATGCGGCAAAAACTTACTCAGGCGCCTCCCCTATTTCGAGCTTATGATTAGCCGGCGCTATATTTGTCCCCGCCGGCTCCAGCCAGCCATTGATCTCGTGCAAGTGGCTTTCGCTGAGAGAGCCGAGGGCCAGCAAAAAGCGGATATGATTTTTGATGTAGCTGTATTTGGCCTGCGCAAGGTCTCTTTTGGCGACAAACTCACCCTCTTGCGCCTTCAGGAGATCGCTTACCGTGACAACACCGTAGTAGAGACCTCGCTCCATCGATTCGCGCGATTTGACCGACGATTCGAGCGCTTTACGCCCCGCTTTGATGCGCCTGACGTCCGCATTGGTGCTGAGGAAGGCATCGCTGGTTTCCTTGACCAGACCGCGCAAGGTGGCCTCATTATCGTATTGACTCAAGCGCAATTGGCTTTTCGCTTCAAACAACTGGTGTGTGGTCGTGCCGCCGGCGAACAACGGCACGTTGACATTGATCGCCGCAACCTGAGTTTGCACAGTCGAGTTCAAATTCTGGCTATTATAGCCAGTGTTGGTGTCGTAATAATTCAACTGCAGGTCAACAACCGGCAGGTATTTGGATTTTTGTACGGCCACATTGTTTTCCGCCGCCTCTATCGCGACGCGCTTGGCCGACAAGGCGGGATTTTGGCCTTGCGCCATGTCTATCCATTGTTGCAATTCGCCTTCGAGTTCTTTGTACTCGATGTTTTCTTGCAGCCTTTGCAGGCTTGAAGGCGCAACCCCAGTCAATTCGCGCAGCCCTTGCTGGCTGGTTACCAACTGGCTTTCCGTCTTGATTTCGTCGGCAGCGACCTGATCCACACGCGCTTCCACGGCGTACACATCGGTTATTTTCAGCACTTGCTTGGCAAACTGTTTTTGTACCTGCACCAACTGTTGCTGAGTTGTTTCTTTTTCAGCTCGCGCCAATTCCAATTGATCCTCGGCTTCGAGCACGGTGAAATAACGATCGACCACATTGTAAATCAATTCATTCTGGGCCTCGATCTCCTCGGCAGCATATTGATCTTCTACCTTGGACGCGCGCCGCCATTCCCAGAATTTGGCAAAATCGACCAGGGTCTGGCTCAGCGAAACATAGTAGCGCGTTCCGTTATAGGAACTATTGGTAATACGCAAGCCGGAATCACTACTTTGGCTGTTTTTCGACCAGTTGGCGCTGGCATTGATTTGCGGCAGCATCTGCCCTAACGCCTGGCCTTTTTGTGCCGCGCCGACTTCCATTTTTGCTTCCGCCGACTTGAGCCGCGGATCGGCCTCCAGGGCTTGGCGATAAATGGTCAGCAGATCATCCGCCCACGACGTCTGGACGTGCAAGCCAAGCACTAACGCCAACAGCATGTAAAATTTATTCATGTACCGTCTAATCTTCGATAAGCGCACGCGCAAACGCATTGGTCGCGGGTTGAGCCAAATATTCAAACAAGGTCCTCTCGCCGGTATTGATCAATACCTCCGCCGGCATGCCGGGCACCAATTGCAATTTGCCGAGATCCTTTCGGCTCTCAGGCGTCAGTTCCACACGGGCCTGATAATAAGGCACGCCGGATTCATCATCGACAAAGCGGTCCGCCGACAATTGAATGACCGTTCCGTTCATTTTTGGCGTTATTGCCTGTTTGAATGCACTAAAACGCACCTCGGCCTGCAAGCCCACCGTGACACGATCGATATCGTTAGGCGACACCTGCGCTTCGATGATCAATTCGGCGTCTTTTGGCACGATGTCGAGTATCGCACCACCGGGCGAAATGACGCCATTCTGGGTATGCACCGACAAACCCATCACCATGCCGCTGGCTGGCGCCTTGATGATGATTCGATCGAGCTTGTCCTGGGATGCGGCCAGCCGCTCATTGACATCGTTTAACTCGGCCTGCGTTTCGCTGAGTTTGCCGGCGACTTCCTCTTGAAATTTCTTTTCGACCTGCAGGATTTGCAAGCGCGTTTCGCTGATCAGCATCTGGTTGGTGGCGATTTCCGCATTGAGCTGGGCGATTTCGCCACTCTGCATGGCATGATTGCGCTCCATATCGCGCAAACGCTGCTTGTCGGCGAAGCCTTCCGCCAATAACTCCTTTAAATCATGAATTTCTTCACCGTAGGAGTCGACCAATATTTTTTTGCTCTCGCCCTGGCTTTGCAAACCTTTTATTTTGCTGGAAATTTGGCTGATTCTTTCCTTGAGTACCGCCATTTCTCCGTCATGGGCTTTTTTTCTGGAGTGAAAAACATTGCTCTCGGCCTGTTTAGCCTCCGTAATTCTTTGGTCGCTTTCATCATTCAGCGCTTCCGGAAACTTGATCGCATTGAGCAGGTCTTTTTCGGCGCGCAAGCGCGCTACCTGCGCCGACAAGACGATGAATTGACTGCGCGCGATTTCCATCTGGGCTTTTATTTGCGTATCGTCCAGAATCAACAAGGTATCGCCCTCCTTGACCACATCACCGTCCTTGGCCAGGATTTTGGCGACGATGCCGCCATCGAGATGCTGCACGGTTTTTCGGTGCGATTTTACGACGACAACGCCTGACGCCAGCGCCGAACTGTCTAACGGCGCCAGAAATGCCCAGCCGCCAAAAATACCGAAGGTCAAAGTCACGATCACCGCGCCGATCAGGCGGACGGAGCGATCATTGGTCTGCAAGTCTTTAGGCGCTGTTATTGTTTGAGTGTTTTCGGTCATATTGAGCGTATCTGCGGCTTAAGCCACGGGGGTGGCAATCTGTTGCTGTTTTTGCTGCTGTTGCTGCAAATATTCGACGACCTGGACTCTCGGCCCATAAGCCACCAAAACCCCCTCATTCAGAATCAGCAGCTTGTCAACGCGGGACAGCACATTGTTTCGATGCGTGATGATAATCACCGTCGTCTGTTTTTGTTTAAGCTTGAGCAAGGCTTTTTCGAGCGCGCTTTCGCCCTGCTCGTCGAGATTGGAATTCGGCTCGTCGAGAACAACCAGAACCGGATTGTCATATAAGGCCCGCGCCAAACCGATGCGTTGCCGCTGCCCTCCCGACAGGTTTCCGCCCGTCGCCCCGATGACAGTGTCATAGCCTTCAGACAAGCGCAAAATCATCTCGTGCACATCGGCCATTTTGGCGGCTTCGACGACTTTTTCCGGATCAATTTCGCCGAAACGGGCGATGTTTTCGCTGATGGTGCCCTCGAATAGCTCAATGTCCTGCGGCAAGTAGCCAATGAAACGGCCGAGATGCTCGCGGTCCCAGTTGAAAACTTCCGCGCCATCCAGACGAATTGAACCGTTGGCGGTTGGCCAAATACCCAATATAGCCCGCGCCAACGTCGACTTGCCGGCGCCGCTAGGGCCGAGCATTCCGACAATGTCGCCTATTTCGATCACCAGGTTGAGCCCCTTGATAACGGGGACCTTGCTGCCCGGCGGCGTGATAATCGCATTTTCGAGCTGAATGCACCCCTCGGGGTCGGGTAATTGCATGTGCTCCTTTTCGGCAGGGATTTGCTGCAGAATTTCATTCAGACGCTTGTATTGTCCGCGGGCGCTGACAAAGCCCTTCCAACTGCCGATCATTATATCGATGGGAGCCAACGCCCGCCCCATCAGGATGGAGCCGGCAATCATCAGCCCCCCTGAAATTTCGCGCTCGATCGTCAAATAGGCGCCTAACCCTAAAATCAGTGATTGCGATGAAACGCGAATGACTTTGGACAGGGAGGTTAATAGCCCGGCACGGGAACTGGCGATGGCTTGCAAATCCAAGACTTTTACCGAGCCTTCCATCCAGCGCCGGCGTATATTGCCCAACATGCCCATCGACTCGATCACTTCGGCATTTCGCAAGTTCTTGCCTAACAGCCCACGCGTGGCGATCGAGATTTGGTTCGCCTCACTCAGTGTCTTAGCCGTGGCTTTTTCGTTCGCGACAGCGACCAGACTCACTAAGATGGCGGTAAAAACCGAAAACCAGCCATACCAGGGATGAAATACAAACAACAACCCCAAGTAAATCGGCATCCAGGGCGCATCAAAAAAAGCAAACAAGCCGTTTCCGGTTAAAAACTGGCGTAATCCGGTCAGGTCATCGAGCGCCTGCGTCGTAGCTTGCCGCCCGCCCGAAAATAAGGCTTGCTTAAAAGCAACCCTGAACAACCTCTCATTCAGCAGCATTTCCAAACGCGTACTGACTTTGACTAAAATTTGTGATCGCACCCACTCCAAGGATGCCATCGTGATGTATAACATCAATACGATCAATGTCAGCATCACAAGCGTTGTTTTATTGCCGGTCGACACCACGCGATCATACACTTGCAGCATATAAATCGATGGCGCGATCATTAAGAAATTGATCAACAAGCTAAAACCCGCAGCAGACAGAAACGCTCCTTTACAAAGTTTTAGAGCCTGTTCCAAATCGGTCTTGATGGTTTTCATGCGCAAATTGTTTCAATTTCAAATAAATCCAATGATTGTCTCATAAATCGCCTTAACTCAGTCTTAATATAACGATGCAACTCATTTCTACACATACTAAAAAGCAATTGATTGGCCAAAGCCTAAATCGCCAGAGCGTCCGTCTTGCCCTGCCGCATTATTCGACCTTCTCAACCTCAAAGACGGTACCGTTCACCGAAACCACCCGGACTTTGGTGTGAATGTCGCAATCGGGCCCGTGCACCGTCCAAATGGAATCTCCCACCCTGATCTTGCCCTGGCCGTTTTCGATCGGCGTGTACAGATTGAAAACGCGGCCGATGTATTGCGCGCCGCGTTTGTTCAAAAGCGGGCGGTCGCTTTCAATCGGGTGTCTTTTGACATAAAAACGCCAGACCGCGATCGCGGCGACCGACAGTATCGAAAACTCAAAGATTTGAAAATTTTCAGGCGTATCGGGAAACAGGAAGACCAGACAGCCGGTCACGAAACCCGCCGCGGACATCCACAGGAAGAAGAAGCCGGGCGCGACCAATTCGATCACCAACAGCAGCAGCGCCCAGACCCACCAGTACCAGAAGACAAAATCCAGTTCGCTCATCGCCATTTCCATTACGCGCCTTTCGTGTTTTTGCCCAGCGCTTCCTTGGCCAGTTCGCCGATACCGCCCAGCGCTCCGATCACGCTGGAGGCTTCCAGCGGCATGAAAATCAACTTAGCGTTTTCCGCGGAAGCGACTTTTTGCAGCGCGTCGATGTATTTTTGCGCGATGAAATAATTGATCGCATTCAGGTCGCCCTTGCCGATCGCCTCCGACACCATCAGGGTCGCCCTGGCTTCGGCTTGCGCCAGGCGCTCCCGCGCATCGGCATCCCGATAGGCGGCTTCCTTGCGGCCCTCGGCTTCCAACACCGCGGCCTGCTGAGCGCCTTCCGCGCGCAGAATTTCGGATTGCCTGAGCCCTTCCGCTTCCAGGATCGAGGCGCGTTTCAAGCGTTCCGCCTTCATCTGTTTGCCCATCGCTTCGACCAGGTCTTTCGGCGGCGCGATGTCCTTGATTTCGATCCGGGTGGCCTTGATGCCCCATGGCGTCGTCGCATCGTCGACCACGGTCAAGAGGCGCGCATTGATGTCGTCGCGCCGTGACAGCAACTCGTCCAGATCCATCGAGCCCATCACGGTCCGGATGTTGGTCATCACCAGATTCAGGATCGCCCATTCCAGCTTGCTGACTTCGTACGCGGCTTTCGCGGCGTCCATGACCTGGTAAAACACCACGCCGTCGACGGTCACCATCGCATTGTCCTTGGTAATCACTTCCTGCGACGGCACATCCAGCACCTGCTCCATCATGATCATTTTGCGGCCGATCTTATCGATGACCGGCATGATGATATTCAATCCGGGGGTCAAGGTATTGGTATAACGACCGAAGCGCTCGACCGTATATTCCATACCCTGAGGAACGGGTTTTACCGACAAAAACACCAGCAATATCGCCAGAACCAACAAGACTAAAACGAACGCGCCAAAGCCCATGGGGCCTCCTCATTTCTCAGGTTGAAAAAGTGAATGACAGCCAACAGTATGGCACAGAAAATTATCCGCCTGCCGCCGGCTACAACTATTTTAGGATGCGTGAAGACTTAGCGGGATTTATATCACAATCGCCCGATTTTTCACCATAAAAAGCATCTAAGACGCCGAATGCCGCGACCTTAACTGCGTTCATTCCGCTTCCTGGAGATCAAGCCTGCGTGTACAAAAATACCTGAATATTATCCTTTTGATCAGGCGAAGGATTAATTTCGGCGCCTTGGAATGGTATAGTAGCGGGTTGCAAACCCGCGGGAATCATGCACCCCGTAACTCTCGGCTTTTACTCGTTTTTACAGGCAACTCACTATGGTAAATGATTTAGTAAATTTTTCTTTTCAGTTGGCGGCGTTTACGCTTATTTTCTTCGTCGTAGGCATGATCAAACCGAAATGGCCGCTTTTTTTCCTGAAAGAGCCCACGCGTTTTATGATCGCGATGATCACCCCGGTCTTGATCATGATTACCGTCACCCTCTACGGCGAAGGGCTGAAGCGCGAAAAAGAAGCAAAGGAGTTGAAGGAAACTCCGGCACAAATCGTAGCGCCCGCCCCGGCCCCGGTTCCAACGCCCGCCCCGGATGCGGCACCGAGCGCTCCGGCAGCCAAATAGTCAAACCACGCCGAGGGGCGACGCATTTCGCCCCCTCGGCGGAAGGCCCGAAATCGTATCCGGCACCTACCCTGCCACGCTAATCATGGTAGAATCAGCAGTTTTAATTGAACGCAGCGCTGATTTATGCCTTTTCTGAGTCCGCCGTTACAGGTCAAACCATGCCTTACTGCTTAACGGCAGGACCGATCCCGACTCCATCCGCGTGCTTGAAGCATATGCCATGCGTGTAATCAGAGGCTTATCCCATCTTGAACCGCTCGATCCTGGCTGCGTGCTCACGATCGGAAATTTTGACGGCCTGCATTTGGGCCACCGCGCGGTGATCGAGAAATTGGCGGCCAAAGGCCGGGCGACCGGACTTCCGGTCGTGGTGATGATTTTTGAGCCACAGCCGCTGGAATATTTTCTCGGCGACAACGCACCGTCCAGGCTGATGCGCCTTAGGGAAAAAGTGATCGATTTTGCGGGACTCCCGGTCGACTATTTGCTGGTCATGCGCTTCAATCGGCAGTTTGCGAATCTGGACGCCGAAAAATTCATCGATGACATTCTGATCAAGAAATTGAACGTCAAACATCTGGTGATCGGCGACGATTTTCATTTCGGCAAGGCCCGGCGCGGCAATTTTGCGATGCTGCAGGAAAAAGGCCTGCAATGGGGATTTACGGTCGAAGACACCGGTTCGTTTTATGTCGACGGGCTCCGCGTCAGCAGCACGTTGATCCGGGATGCGTTGACGGCCGGCAATCTCGCCCAGGCCGAACAATTGCTCGGGCGCAGCTACTCGGTCTGCGGCCGCATCGTGCATGGCGAAAAACGCGGCAGAGCGCTGGGATTTCCGACCGCCAACATCAAATTGCATCGCAAGAACACGCCGCTGCAAGGCGTTTTCGCGGTCACCATGACCGGACTCGGCGAGGACGCCATTCAGGGCATCGCCAACGTCGGTACCCGGCCGACTGTCGACGGCGGCTCGAAAGTGATCCTCGAAACCCATTTATTCAATTTTAACCGGGAAATTTACGGACGCTATGTGGAAGTGCATTTCAAGCACAAAATCCGCGATGAAATGCGTTTTCATTCTCTCGAAAAACTGAAGGCCCAGATCGAGAAAGATGTGGCCATCACCCAAAAGATTTTTGCCGATTCGAAAGCTTATGACTATGGATTATAAAAAAACGCTTAATTTACCGACGACCGCTTTCCCGATGAAAGCGAACCTGGCGCAGCGCGAACCGGAACGGTTGAAGCTCTGGAACGAATCCAAACTGTACCACAAGATCCGTCAAGCGATGGCCGGACGTCCGAAATTCGTTTTGCATGACGGCCCTCCGTATGCGAACGGCGAAATCCATATCGGCCACGCGGTCAACAAGGTGCTGAAGGACATCATCGTCAAGTCGAAAACGCTGGCCGGCTTCGATGCGCCTTATGTGCCCGGCTGGGATTGTCACGGCCTGCCGATCGAGCTGATGGTCGAAAAGAAAGTCGGCAAGGCCGGCATCAAGGTGTCCCCCGCCGCGTTCCGCAAAGCCTGCCGGGAGTATGCCGGCAAGCAGGTCGCGCTGCAAAAGGAGGCTTTCGTCCGCCTCGGCATTCTCGGCGACTGGGACAATCCTTATTTGACGATGGACTTTGCGTTTGAAGCGGACATCGTGCGCTCGCTCGGCAAGATCGTCGCGAAAGGCCATATCGCGCACGGCGCGAAGCCGGTGCACTGGTGCACCGATTGCGGCTCCGCGCTGGCCGAAGCCGAAGTCGAATACGAAGACAAACATTCGCCGGCGATCGACGTGCGTTTTGAGGTGGTCGATCCGGCCGCTTTCCTGGCCAATTGCCATCATGTCGGCGAAGGCGAAGGCCCGCTGTCGGTCGTGATCTGGACCACCACGCCGTGGACCCTGCCCGCAAACCAAGGCGTCGCACTGAATGCCGAACTCGATTACGCGGTCGTGCAATGCGAAAAAGACGGCGTCAAGGAACGCCTGGTCGTCGCCGAAGCGCTGCTGAAGGATGCGATGTCGCGCTACGACATCGACAATCCGCAGGTGATCGCCTACTGCAAAGGTTCGGCGCTCGAACACCAGTTATTGCACCACCCTTTCTACAAACGCCAGGTGCCGATCATCCTCGGCGATCATGTGACCACCGATGCGGGCACCGGCGCTGTGCATACCGCACCCGGCCACGGCCAGGAAGACTATGTCGCAGGCCTCAAATACGGGCTGCCGGTCGATAATCCGGTCGGCGGCGACGGCGTGTTTTTGCCGACGACCGAACTGTTCGCCGGCGAGCATGTGTTCAAGGCGAACGCGCATGTGCTGGAAGTGCTGGAAGCGAACGGCAAGCTCCTGCATCACCATGCGATTCAGCACAGCTACCCGCATTGCTGGCGGCACAAGACACCGATCATTTTCCGCGCGACGCCGCAATGGTTCATCTCGATGGAGAAGAATCATCTGCGCGAGACCGCTCTGGCCGAAGTCAAACGGGTCGACTGGATTCCGGACTGGGGACAGGCGCGTATCGAAAGCATGCTGAACGGGCGCCCGGACTGGTGTATTTCCCGGCAGCGCACCTGGGGGGTGCCGATTACTTTTTTTGTTCACAAAGAAAGCGGCGAACTGCATCCGCGCACGGTCGAATTGATCGAGCCGATCGCGAAAAAGATCGAGGCGCAAGGCATCGATGCCTGGTTCGATCTGGACCCGGCCGAATTGCTGGGCGAGGACGCGGCTTACTACGACAAGAGCAACGACACACTCGATGTCTGGTTCGATTCCGGCGTAACCCATGCCGGCGTGCTCGACCGCCGCGACGAGTTGACCTTCCCGGCCGACCTGTATCTGGAAGGCTCGGACCAACATCGCGGCTGGTTCCAGTCGTCGCTCCTGGCCTCGACCGCGATGAACGATGTCGCGCCCTACAAGGCGGTGTTGACGCACGGCTTCACGGTCGATGCGGACGGCAAGAAAATGTCCAAATCGAAAGGCAACGTGGTCGCGCCGCAATCGGTGATGAAGGATCTCGGCGCGGACATCTTGCGCCTCTGGGTCGCCTCGGCCGATTACCGCGGCGAAATGACCGTATCGGATGAAATTCTGAACCGGACCGCCGACGGCTACCGCCGCCTCCGGAATACCGCACGGTTTTTGCTGTCGAATCTGAACGACTTCGACCCGGCGCAGCATCTGATCGAAACCGGCAAACTGCTCCCGCTGGACCGCTGGATCATGGACCGCGCCTGGCAGTTGCAGGAAGAGGTCAAGGCCGCCTATGAGTCTTATCAATTCCAGTCGATTTATCAAAAAGTGCATCACTTTTGCGTGATCGACCTCGGCGGCTTTTATCTGGATGTGGTCAAGGACCGCCAGTATACCGCGAAAACCGACGGCCTGGCCCGGCGTTCCGCGCAAACCGCGATGTATCATGTGCTCGAAGCCCTGGTGCGCTGGCTTGCGCCGATCGTCAGCTATACCGCCGATGAAATCTGGCATTTCATGCCGGGCACCCGCAGCGAATCGGTTTTCCTCGAAACCTGGTATACCGGATTGGCCCAACTCGACGCCGATGCCGCGATCAGCCGCGATACCTGGCAAAAGGTGATGGCGGTGCGCACCGCGGTCAGCAAGGAACTCGAAAAAAGCCGCGCGAAAGGCGACATCGGCGCCTCCTTGAATGCGGAAGTCGAACTGTATTGCAACGAAGACTATTTCGGCGTATTGAACCTCTTGGCCGGCGAACTGCAGTTTGTGCTGATCACCTCCGGCGCATCGGTGATCGCCGAACAGTTCTGCCCGGACGATGCGGCCCTGACCGACGTTGCGGGCGTCCGCGTCAAGGTGATCGTGTCGGAACAGCCCAAATGCGTGCGCTGCTGGCATCAGCGTTATGATGTCGGCGAACATGCGGATCATCCCGAACTATGCGGACGCTGCGTCGAAAACATTGCCGGCGACGGCGAAAACCGTCAATTCGCATGACCATGCCGATGTTGAAATGGCTTTGGTTAACCCTGCTCGCGGTGCTGCTCGATCAGGGCAGCAAGTTGGCGGTCGATGCGACGATGCTTTTGTACGAATCGGTCCCGGTCATGCCGTATTTCAATCTGACCTATGTGCATAACCCCGGCGCGGCGTTCAGCTTTCTGAGCGAAGCCGGCGGCTGGCAGCGCTGGTTTTTTTCAGGACTGGCGCTGACGATCAGCGTGGCGATCACGATCTGGCTCGCCAAACTGCAAAAGCATGAGCATTTGCTCGGGGCCTCATTGGCGCTGGTCCTCGGCGGCGCGGTCGGCAATCTGATCGACCGGGTGGCCTACGGTTATGTGATCGACTTTATCGACGTGTATTACGGCAACTCGCATTTCCCGGCGTTCAATATCGCCGACGCGGCGATCAATCTGGGCGTGTTTCTGATGCTGGCCGAATCGTTCGGCTGGTTTGGCTCTACCAAAAAAGAACAAGGCTAAAACTTGCCTTAAAATCAGGCACGTCGCCGGGATACAATCATCAGTCAATATCGCTGGTGGGATTGCCGATATACTCGACTTTGACCTTGGCCATCCCGCGAATGCCTATCTGCCTGGCGGCGGCTTTCGATAAATCGATCAGCCGCCCCTTCTTGAAAGGGCCTCGGTCATTGACCACCACATCAACCGAACGGCCGTTATGCAGATTGGTCACCCTGACCTTGCAGGGTAACGGCAGTGTTTTATGCGCAGCGGTCAGATTTTGCGGCCTGAACCGCGTTCCCATCGAAGTGGTGTTCCCCGACTCAGAGCCATACCAGGAAGCAATGCCGAACTCCCTGTAACCCGCCGCCGAAGCCATCGGATAATAGGTGTGGCCTCGAACCTGATAGGGCCGATTATAGGCGGCCTTGTGCCGGTAATTTTCAGCGTGCTGGACTTTGCTTGGTTGATACAATCCCGGTGATACGGCCGGCTTGGTCGCGCAGCCGCTGAACAGCGCCGCACTCAACACGGCGCCGAAGAGTACCGCCTTCTTTTGATACCCTTGCAAATCAGTGACCATCGGCATAGCTCGGCAACCCCGCAATAAAAAAGAGGTCTTAATATTTTTCTGATTATACAAACAAACGCCGCCTAACGGCTTAAATTTGCTCTTGAATTAAGGTTTTCCTTCGCAACGTCTCGCTTTGCCAAGACATGCGCCGATGGCCTGC
>Ga0208509_1000180_pt1 | contig 26852 bp, 28 predicted proteins | sample LakWasMeta7_HOW4_2_FD_183857 | JGI IMG/M metagenome (GOLD analysis project Ga0208509, IMG submission 183857) | Freshwater sediment methanotrophic microbial communities from Lake Washington under simulated oxygen tension - Sediment Metagenome... | ecosystem: Environmental > Aquatic > Freshwater >...
CTGGAATTAGTGCCTTCGGGTAAATATAAAGGTTATCTCATTGTCGCCAAACACAAGTACCACCAAGGCGGCGGTTCTTATGAGGATTTTTGGCTGGTATCGCCCAAAGGCAAAGCCATAAAATCGCTAGGTGAAGAAGAGGAACGAGTGAATGCGTTTCTTAAGGCAAATTGAAGTAAAATAGCCGCGACTTGCACTATCAATTTACGTCGCTTGGGTTAGTGATAACGAAACCCATCAACATGACGCTTATTGTTGGGTTTCGTCCCTCAACCCAACCTACGAGACAACTGGAATACTTATGACGACTTGGTTAGAAACCTGCCAACAACAACTGGCACGCTTGGAAAAAACGGCGGTATTAGCCGATAAATTAGTGACGCTCGGTAATAAAACAGGCGTAGACATTGCCCCTGAACTGCTGAAAAAACTCAATAGCGAACGCCCGCGTCTCAATCGCCAATTAGAACGTTTACACGCCAATCGCTTTGAAGTCGCCGTTATCGGCTTGGAAAAAGCAGGCAAAAGTGCGTTACTGAATGCGTGGCTGGGACAGGAAATTCTACCCTCCGCGCGTGAGCGTTGTACCTTCACCAGCACCGAAATCTGGTCGGCACAAACCGAACAAGATCAATTACTGCAAATTCAATACTACAGTCAGGATGAAATAAATGAGCTGCAACAGCAACGCAGTAACGCGCTGTTAGGCTTGCTGGGTGAAAGGGAACGCAAAGAAATCCAAGAAGATTTTGATGACACCGAGCAAAATCTCAATGCCATTTATGAATTCACCCGCCACACTGAAGGCTTTAGCCAAAGTTTCATTGATATAAGCGAAATCAATGAACAACTGCAAGCGGCGATTTTCAGAAACCGCGCCCAATCACTCGCCATTAAACGCATTCAACTAAAAACCGTGCGCCTGCGCAGTGACCGTGACATTGTGTTTCATGATGTTCCGGGCTTTAACTCAGGCATCCAAATGCACGCCGAGCAAGCCATAGAACGGCTGAAACATTGCGATGCTATTATTTATGCCAAAGAAATGAAACAGCCGTCTATCACCGGCCCCGAAAAAGAAATGCTGGTGATTGCCGATGCCGAAGACCCCAGTATTCGCGTCGCCGACAAAGTGTTTGTCGTGCTGACCCAAGCAGATGCCTTAGACGATCAAATTGATTTTAAAGACACCCTCGCAAAACACCGAAATTACTGGCCGACTGTGCCAGAACGTCGTTTATTACCCGTGTGTGCGCGGTCGCATTTGGTTGAATTCGGTATTCCCTCCGAAGACACGCTACGCCGTACCAAAAGTGCCGATGATAAAGGCAAAATGAAAAAACTCGGTATCAACGATGGTATTCCCGCGCTGAAAGAAGCGGTCAATCATTACATCGACCACGAACGCGCGTTGGTATTAGAAAAACGCTGTGACGCGCTGGTCAATAACATCCGCCAAATCGCCAGCGATATACTCACCAAACTCGAACCGATTTACGGTACGGTGGTGGTTGATGGTGATGCGCAGGAAGATGATTTAATCGGTAAAGAATTCAATCAATGGTGGGGACGCGAATGGCAACGCATCAAAAAAGATTTTGATGTCTGGTACGCCGAAGTGATTCAGGGACGTAAAGAAGCCGACGCGATAGGCTCTGAACATCAGGAACTCGCCGCATTACGCGCCGCTTATGACAGCAAAATTGAATCGTTACTCAGCGAGTTGACCACCGCCCAAGCCGATGAATTAAAACGTATTTATACCGCAGGCGGCGCGATTTCCATGCCTGACCCGCGCGAAGGCAATTATAAAATTCGGGAAGAATTATTTAGAGAAATTCAGAAAAAATTTGAAACTGAAATGACCGACCAGTTAGCGCAAGCTCTGCAAGCGTTAATCGACCAAATCGTACAAAAAACCCAAGCCTTGTTATGGAACACTGACGAAGTACGCCGTACCTTATTACATTCTCATGCCGATGAAAGTCTGGAGCAAGCGCGAATTCGTCACGGCTTTCAAGTGTTATTTTTGCGTTTCAGCCGTGTCGCGGTAGAAGCCTTTATTGCCAAACCCTTGCAAGCACGGGAACGTTTATTAAGCGAACGCGCCGCTGAAATTAAAACCTTGGAAGCCTTTTATCAGGGTGCTGATAAAGCTAAACAGGAAGGCGGTTTAACGCATTATTTGCGTTTCGGTTTATGGGAAAAATCAGTCAGCCCGCCCGCAACCACTCGAAGCAGAGGCAAAGCGGCAACCGCACAAGAAGCTGTCGCTGCTATCATGCCCGAAGTCGTTACTATTGCTAAAAAAGTGCTGGAAGAGCAGCAGGAAAAAGCCCCTGAACCCAACAACTTCGATGCCGTCGTGGCAGAAATCAACGGCGATTTAGCGGCATTGGAAGATTATCTGAAAAACAGCGTGTTTTATGCGGCAGGTTTTATCACCTACTGCAATCAGGAATTAGAGCGCATTCGTAACCGCTTTAAAGAAATGGAAGACAATGACAGACAATGGATAGGCATTATCCGCACCGCCGTTAAATACGAAAAAAATCCCGCTATTCCGTACAGCATTGCCCATTCCAAACGTGATTTTCGCTTGCGTCGGGAGATTGCCTTGGAACTGAAAGAAATTCGGGAAATCTGCTTGAACGTCTATTAAGGCGGTCTTGCTTCATGTCACCAGACGCGGCGTTCCTTGCACGGCAAGGAACGCCAAGTAAAAAAACACGCTTATCAGGCGTAATTCATCACACACTATGAACAGAGGAAAACCGCTTATGAACGATATGTATCATCAAGGTAATCGTGAAATACAAGATCAATTCGATTCACGAAAACTCGCAGATCGCGTCAGCGACCTGATAGTGCATGACAAAATTACCGATGAAGAACGTGCATTTATCACCACCCGTGATATGTTTTTTATCAGCTCTGTTGATGAGCAAGGCAGACCAACGGTGTCTTACAAAGGTGGCGAGGCGGGCTTTGTGCGCGTTATTGATGAAACAAGCATCGCGTTTCCAGATTATGATGGTAATGGTATGTTTTTAACGGCTGGCAATATTGCATCAACGCATGAAGTCGGACTGCTGTTTATTGATTTGGAAAATCCCCAGCGTTTACGCCTGCATGGAACGGCTACCATAGCCATCAATGATCCGTTGCTCAGTGAATATGTGGATGCAAATGCTATTATCCGTATCACGGTACGCAATTTATTTCTTAATTGCCCCAGATACATTCATCAGTACAAAAAACTTGCCCAATCCGAATATGTTCCGAAAAAAGGCTGTATTGCGCCGATTCCCGAATGGAAAAAACTGGATGTGGTGCAAGATGTGCTGCCCAAAAATACCTGATCTATTTATTGTCCACGAAAGACACGAAAAGCACGAAAAAGAGTAAAAAATAATGATAAGTCGTTGCGCAAAAGTGTTCAGAACGACGACTGCCCGTCGTTTTATGCCGCATCGCTACTTAGTAACCGTTGGTAGTGAGTCAACTCCGTGCTTTTGAAAGGGTTTGCCTGCATTGATAGGTACTTGAACTGCTCATCATTCAGAGTCCAAGTCTCATGCCTTGGACTCTGAATGGATATATTTTGATTTTTTCGTGCTTTTCGTGGACTATTGCTTTTCCATGCGTAATAACACGCGCTTCATCATCTGCCCAGTAATGTACGGGTATGGCGGGCAATCATCAATTCTTCATTCGTCGGTAACATCCACACAGCAACACGGCTATCGACACGACTGATACACGCTGCACCCGTTTCATTGGCAGTCGCATCAAAATCCACACCCAGCCATGCTGCCTGTTCACACACCAGCTGACGGATTCGCGGGCTGTTTTCACCGATACCCGCCGTGAATACCAGTGCGTCTACACCACCCATTGCCGCCGCTAATGAACCGATTTCACGACTGACACGGTAGACAAAATAATCAATCGCCAGTCGCGCACGCGGCTCATCGCTGTCCAGCAACACGCGCATATCGTTACTGATACCTGATAATCCCAGCAAACCCGATTGTTTATACAGCAGGTCTTCCAGTTGTTTGAGACTTAAGCCTTGCTGTTGCAGCAGGTAAAGGATAACGCCCGCATCCAGACTCCCTGCCCGCGTTCCCATCAATAAGCCGTCCAGCGCGGTGAAGCTCATTGTCGTAGCGACACTGCATCCTTTATGAATAGCACATAAACTCGCACCACTGCCGATATGTGCGACTATGACGCGTCCTAAAGCAATATCAGACGGCAAAACCGAGGCAATGTATTCGTAAGACAGCCCATGAAAACCGTAACGCTGTACGCCATGCTCGTAGTATTCGTAAGGTAAACCAAACAATTTTGCTACCGTATCCTGCTGTCGATGAAAAGCAGTATCGAAACAGGCGACTTGCGGCAAAGCAGGGCTTTCTTGCATCATGGCACGAATAGCGGCGAGATTATGGGGATTGTGTAACGGAGCTAACGGAGTGATGGTATCCAGTTTACTTAAAACATCTGGAGTAATGAGCAGGGGTGCGGAATAATCAGGCCCGCCGTGTACCACACGATGACCGACACCCGCCAGCCGCTGGTGCTGAAGTTTGGTATGCAGAAAATGAGTAATGTGTTGCAGTGCCTGTGCATGATTGGCAACCTCAGCGGTTTGCCAATGAACGTCGATGAGGTTTTGCCCGTTGCAGTCTTTGGCTTTAAGATGCGGTGCGGTGCCGATACCTTCCACCTGTCCTGTGATGCTCTGGCGTAATTGTCCTTCACTGAGCAGATCGAAAACTGAAAACTTTAAGCTGGATGATCCTGCATTGAGGACAAGAATGGCGTTTTCCATAATAATCTCAGACTGCCAGTTGAGGTGATGCCAGCATAAGATGCTACACGCCTATAGTCGCTGGAAATTATTTTACGACACGCAAAGCGGGTTTAGTCGGAGGTGTTTTTTCTGGTGGCGACGGGGGGTTATCCGTGTCTTCATCTTCTGGATTAAATACCATGCCTTTACCGTTTTCTTTCGCGTAAATAGCCATGACCGCTACCACAGGGGCAATAATGTGCATGGGTTTGCCGCTAAAACGTGCATTAAATTCGATGGTATCGTTACCTAAAGACAATGCTTCTACGGCTTCGGGTCTGATATTTAAAACTATTTTACCGTCATCAGCAAACTGCATCGGCAAAATGGCATTGCTGTTTTCAGCATCTACCAGTAAATAGGGGGTTAGCTGGTTGTCCAGTATCCACTCATAAATTGAGCGGATTAAATAAGGTTTTAAAGAAGTCATTTTGAAGGTTCAACCATTTCTTTTTCAGCATCACTCAAACTGCGTTTAAAGCCGGGGCGGTTAAATAATCGCTGTGCGTAGTGAGTAATGACATCATCTGGTGTTGATATATCAATGCCTATGCTGGGCAATCGCCATAATAGCGGTGCGATAGCACAGTCAATCAATGAAAACTCATCGCTCATAAAATAGGGTCTGGAGGCAAAAATAGGGGTCGCTGATAAAATACTTTCTCTCAGCATTTTTTTAGCACGCGCCGATTTTTTTTCGCCTGAAAATAAAATCTCATCCAGCAATTGATACCAATCCTGATCAATACGCTTAATCAACATTCTGGCATTAGCGCGAGATACGGGATCCATCTGGTGTAAAGGAGGATGTGGAAATCGCTCATCGAGATATTCCATAATGATACGCGAGTCGTACAGTACCAAATCGCGTTCTATCAAGGTAGGTGATGTGCCTGTCGGGTTAAGCTCAAGCAAATCCTCAGGTGGATTATTCGGGTCGTAATATTCTATATCCGCGGCAACACCTTTTTCGTGTAGAACGAAGCGGGCGCAATGACTCATCGCGCACGTTGGCGATGAAAAAAGCGTCATAACAGATTTACGAGTGATAATGTTTGCCACGAATAACAACCTCTTTGAACGTGATAGGACGGTAAATTGGGTCATTGTATCACGAAAGCGTGTGTTTTTGACTTGAGGGCAATAATTAGAACACCGCGAGAGGGGGTAAAAGAAAACATCCTTGTTTTCTTGTGAACTGAATTAATGAATATCTTTCCAATATTCTTTTTTCAGTAAATACGCCAAGACAAGAAACAGAGACAAGAATATGAGTACATATTTGCCCATGCTTTGTCTGTCCAGTTGGGTTGGCTCACCGACATAGACCAAGAAAGTAACCAGATCATTGACCATAAGATCAAATTCTTTTTCAGATAACGCGCCTTCTTTAGCAAGAATTAACTCTTGCTGATCGCCATAAATGGTTTTTCTGATGTCAATATGTTGTTCGCCTTGCAATTGCCACAATGGATTAGGCATCGCTGTATCTTGGAAAACCAAGTTGTTGACACCGAACGGTCTTTTGGGATCAGAATAATAGCTTTTTAAATAGCTATACAACCAATCCGCACCGCGCACTCTGGCAATCAATGATAAATCAGGTGGCTGTGTACCGAACCATTTTTCCGCGTCATGTTTGTTCATGGCACTGTGAATTTGATCATAGATACTTGCACCCAGTGGCGCGATGTCCTTCAATACTTCTTTTTCATCGGCATGAGTATCTAGGGCAATACGCAGATAACGAATGTGCTTGATTGAATGGCAGCCCAGACAATAGGTGACAAAATGTTTTGCACCGCGCAATAATGATGCTTTATCAGCGAGGTCAATATCCGCTTCCTGTAACTCTACCCCTTCCGATGCGTAAGCTCCAAAAGAGAGAGTCAGTAATAACAATAGTGTTGTAAGTTTTTTCATATCAATCTAGGCTCTCTTTTAGTTTTTTTGCCAATCGAGTTGCTACATTACGCATACCTTCAGGATTAGGTCTTCGACTAAAAAACACACTTCTAAAGGCGGGATGGTTATGATGGTCATCCGTAGCGGTTATTACTGCTGGTTTGATTTCAGTAATTTCCTCGAAGGTTTCTATTAATGCGGGGATTTGTTCTTCAAATGACAATTCCACAGTGACACGCTCTGGTACAGGCTTGGTTTTTTCCCAGCGAGTATAAAGCGGCATTAATAAAAAGAAACCAAAGTAAATCACAGTAAATACACGCGCAACATTGGTGGCGACAGGTGTAGCGGGTTGTGTACCTAGGTAACCCAAAGCAATAAAGCTGATAACGAATAACGCTAAGGCTTTTTTGTAGATACCGCCGCGATAACGAATCGAACGCACGGGATTTCTATCCAACCACGGTAATAGGAACAGCACAACAATCGCTCCGCCCATGCCGATAACGCCTGCAAATTTATCAGGAATAGCGCGCAAAATAGCGTAGAACGGCGTGAAATACCACACAGGTGCAATATGTTCAGGGGTTTTCATTGGATCAGCAGGAATAAAATTCGCGTGTTCCAGAAAATAACCGCCCATTTCAGGCATATAAAAAATGACGGTAGCAAAGAAGATTAAAAATACACCGACACCGACAAGGTCTTTTACGGTGTAATAAGGGTGAAAAGGAATACCATCTAAAGGGATGCCATTTTTATCTTTCACTTTTTTAATATCAATACCGTCTGGATTATTAGAACCCACTTCATGCAGGGCGACGATGTGCATAAATACCAGCATCACCAATACCAATGGCACAGCGATAACATGAAACGCAAAAAAGCGGTTTAAGGTGGCATCAGACACAACGTAATCACCGCGTATCCACAATGACAATTCGTCGCCAATGACAGGAATCGCACTGAACAGGGAGATGATAACCTGCGCACCCCAGTAAGACATTTGTCCCCAAGGTAACAGATAGCCCATAAAGGCTTCTGCCATCAAGGCAACGAAAATCAACATACCGAAAATCCATATCAGCTCACGCGGTTGTTTGAATGAACCGTACATGATGCCGCGAAACATATGCAGATAGACCACAATAAAGAAAGCCGACGCGCCTGTTGAGTGCATATAACGCACCAACCAGCCCCAGCTCACATCACGCATGATGTATTCCACCGAATCAAAAGCCAATTTTGCATCGGGCTTGTAATTCATGGTCAATAAAATGCCCGTAATAAACTGATTAACCAATACCAGCAACGCTAAAGAACCGAAAAAATACCAGAAATTGAAATTTTTAGGGGCGTAATAATGCGTCATGTGGTCTTTCCACAGACTCGCCAGCGGGAAACGATCTAAAACCCATTCCCCATAAGCACTTAATCGAGATGGTTTCATGCGTTTTCTCCTTCGGCAGGCTCGCCAACAATCAACAATGTATCAGTGACATAGCGATGAGGTGGAACTTCTAAGTTAGTCGGTGCAGGTACACCGCTGTAAACGCGACCTGCTAAATCAAACCAAGAACCATGACACGGACAGAAAAATCCGCCTTTCCATTTTTCACCTAAATCAGGTGGCGCGACTTCAGGACGAAAAGTCGGTGAACACCCCAAATGTGTACATAAACCAACAGCAACAAAAATTTCTGGTTTAATGGAACGAAGTGGATTTTTACTGGATACGGGTTGCACAGATTCCAAAGACTGAGGATCTCGAAGCTCACCCTCCAAGGTTTTTAATGTTTCAAGTACATCAGGTGTTCTATTAAGCACCCAGACCGGTTTCCCTCGCCAAGCAACTCTAATCAACTGCCCTGTCTCCATCTTGGACAAATCAACTTCAACAGGTGCGCCTGCCGCCATTGCCTTGACACTCGGCTGCATTTGCGCAAGAAAAGGAACGGCTAAATATCCCGTGCCGACAGCACCAACCACCGTTAAAGCCGTGGTCAAAAACTGGCGTTTAGATTGATCTACGCCTTCATTATTCATTATGGAATTCTCCTCATTAGGTCTGTGGCTTAAAAGCTCTTTATGTTCTGTCAATATACCACTAGAAGCCCTTAAATTTGAAGTGTTGTATGCAATTGTTTACAGTAATTAATGAACCTCGCAGCTTGAAAAACCTAAGTTCATGAACTTGCATAAAATTATTGGCACATCACTTCTGTTTTAATAGTGGCAACTAAAATACGGCTGTTACATGGACGGATGAATTGCGTCATTGAGCCGTCTTTATTACGCTGAGACTATTGATAGTAATTTATCAATAGTCAGCGGTTATTTTCCGATACAAAAACTGGAAAATATTTTGCCCAGTAAATCATCGGAACTGAACTGCCCTGTAATTTCGGCGAGCGCGTTTTGCGCTTGCTTTAAGTCTTCGGCAACCAATTCACCCGCCAAGCTGGTTTGCAGTTGCGATAAAGCACGGGTGACGGATTCAAAACCTTGATTTAAGGCTTCGATGTGCCGCCTGCGGGCGATGAACACGTTTTCGGTATTGGCGTTAAAATCCACGCTTTGCTTGAGGTGTTCGGTGAGTAGTTCCATGCCCTGCCCTGTTTTGATGGACAGGTAGATTTCACTTTGATGTTCGTGTTGTTTAATGTCGGGCGTGATACCCAGTAAATCAATTTTGTTGTAGATTTTAGTAATGTCGATATGAGCGGGTAATGAAGCGAGTAATTCGGGATCTTCGGTTTCTCTGGCATCAATCAACAGCAAAATTTTGTCAGCTTTTTCAATTTCTGCCCACGCACGGCGGATACCTTCCTGCTCGATAGCGTTATCGCTGTCGTGCAGTCCTGCGGTGTCGATGATGTGCAGCGGCATTCCGTCCAGCTGGATGCGTTCGCGTAATACATCGCGTGTTGTGCCTGCTATGTCGGTGACAATAGCGGCTTCGTGTCCTGCAAGCGCGTTCAATAAGCTGGATTTTCCCGCATTGGGTTTGCCAGCGAGAACGATGGTCATGCCGTCATGCAGTAAGCGTCCTTGGTTGGCGGTTTTTTGAATTTGAGCAAGGCGTTCTAATAAACGGATAAGACGGTTTTCAACCACGCCATCACTGAGAAAATCAATTTCTTCATCGACAAAATCAATAGCGGCTTCCACATAAATGCGCAGTTCGGTCAATTCTTCGACCAGTTGGTTGATTTGCTCGGAGAATACGCCCTGCATGGATTTTTGCGCGGAACGCACCGCTTGTTCGGTGCTGCTGGTAATCAGGTCGGCAACCGCTTCGGCTTGGGCTAAATCCAGTTTGTTATTTAAAAACGCGCGTTCGGTGAATTCACCCGCATTCGCTAATCTTGCACCTAGGCTGATAACACGGCGCAATACCATGTCCAGCACCACTGCGCCGCCGTGTCCTTGCAATTCAAGGGTATCTTCACCTGTGTAGGAATGCGGATTGGGAAAATACAGGGCGATGCCTGAATCAATAATACTGCCGTCGCTATCGAGAAACGATGAATAGATAGCGTGGCGGGGTGTTATCGGTTTGTTGAGCAGTTGACGGGCAATATCGGCAACTAACGCACCTGAAATGCGGATAATGCCGACTCCACCGTTACCTGAGGGTGTGGCGATAGCAGCGATGGTGTCGGTGTTTTTTAACATTATCATGTCTCAATATGAAAAAACCTCCGAGATTTAAAAATCTCGGAGGTTTGGATAGATAAAAAGCATTATGCTTCTTTTCTATTGGCTTTTTCTAAGCTGCCTGTGTGGCAGTAAATTTATGACTCTTTCTCTATTTGTTTAGTAATAATGGTTTGTTGAATAATCGACAGCGTATTGTTGATTACCCAATATAAAACCAAACCCGCAGGGAAGAATAAGAAAAATACGGTGAACACGATAGGGAACATTTTCATGACTTTCGCTTGAATAGGATCAATCGGTGCCGGATTGAGACTTTGCTGAATTTTCATGGTAATGCCCATAATCACGGGTAACACATAGAACGGGTCTTGTATGGATAAATCTTGTATCCATAACATGAAAGGTGCCTGACGAAATTCTACCGTTTCACTCAATACCCAATACAACGCCATGAATACAGGAATTTGTATCAATATGGGCAAACAACCACCCAATGGATTCACTTTTTCCTTTTTATACAATGCCATCATTTCAGTGTTGAAACGCGGTCTGTCATCGGCAAAACGTTCTTGCAGTTCTTTCAAGCGCGGTTGAATTTTGCGCATTTTCGCCATTGATTTAAAACTGGCTTGGGACAGCGGGAAAAACAACAGTTTGATACATAACGTCACGCCGATAATAGCGATACCCCAGTTACCGACTACGCTGTGAATTTTATCCAGCAACCAGTAAATAGGTTTGCCGACAAAGGTCAGAACACTGTAATCAACCGTTAATTCTAAGCCTGTTGCTACTTTTTCCATAACAGGTTGAATTTTTGGCCCGGCATACAATTGTGCGGAAAACTTGGTCTCAGTGTTATTCAGGACATTAATCGACGGTGAATAAGAGCCGATTAAATAACGACCGTCTTTTAATTCATCGGTATATAAATTATTTTCCTGATCTGCGGGCGGAACCCACGCCGAAGCAAAGTAATGCTGAATCATCGCTGTCCAACCACCTTTGGTGGTGACTTTAAGATTCTCTTCGCTCATGTCATCGAAGCTGATTTTCTGGTATTTATTTTTGTCTGTATAAACAACACCCCCGTCATACGCTCGCATACCGCCTGTGAGCATATTGCCTTTATCTTCGGTATTAGGAACGCGCAACAGTTGACTGTATTGTCTGCCTGTCCACATTCTGCCTGTGTTGTTTTTAATGCTTTGTTCCAGTGCAATTGCGTAGCTACCGCGTGTAAAAGTAAATACTTTACTGACCGTCAAACCATTATTGTCTGTCCACGTTAATGGCACAGATAAGCTGTCCTGCCCGTCTGCCAACGTGTAACTGTCTTGTGCGGCAGTAAATACGCTGTAGTGATTAGGGGCAGTGGCAGATTCTTTTTCAGTAATGAAACCACTTTGTGCAAGAAATAATTTTTTTGCGTCGCTGTTAAATAATCTGACAGGTGCGGTATTTTTCTCTGCAACCGCCATACCGACTAAACTGCGCAAGTAATCAACAGTGGTATTGGATTTTTCAACAGGGTAGTTGAGCAAGTCCAAGTTTAAAATCGTGCCGCCCTGCGGATCAATTTCCAAGGCAATGACATCGGTTTTAACTTTAATGGTATTGGTTTTAGCAACGACTGCCGCAGTTAAAGGTACAGACCCTGAGGACTGTTCACTGCTGCCCGCTTCTGCGCTTGTGCCGCCTGTGGTACTGGGCAAATCATCAACATTAATAGCAGTACTGGCTATTTCTGTGGCGGGTGGTTTGGGACCATAATCAATTTGCCAAGCTTGATACAACATAAAAACAAGCATTGCAAACGTAACGACGAGTATAAATCTTATGTTATCCATTCTTTTTACCAAATTTTTCTGGAACAGGATCAATGCCGCCTTCATGAAAGGGGTGGCATTTTAATAATCTTCTGAGTGTGAGATAGAGGCCGATAACGGTGCCGTGGCGTGTCAGTGCTTCTAGGGAATAATGAGAGCAACTTGGATAGAACCGACAGTTAGACCCAAGTAAGGGGCTAATAAAGTACCGATAACATTTTATCAGTGCTATGAGTGCGAAGCGCATCGGGCGACCAACCTAAGCCAATGCTTTTCCAAAGACTTTCTTAATAATTCCAGCGGCACACCGATTGCCTCTTTACGAGCCAAAACGACAATATCTATACTGCCCAGATTTTCTTGTAACCTAAAGTTTTCCCTGACAGTACGTTTAATAATATTTCTATGCACTGCTTTTCGTATATTTTTTTTAGCTATCGCTAAGCCCAGCCGTGAATGATCTAAATCATTTTGAATGGCTAACAGCGTAAAATATTGGTCACTGGATTTTACAGGCTTAGCAAACACTTTTTTATACTCAGACGGTTTTTTTAACCGGCACTGAGGGGAAAAACCAAAAGTGGCTTGTTTCACACACGCGTTAACTGTGCGCGACCTTTCGCTCTGCGCGCTTTAATGACGTTACGACCGCCGACAGTTGCCATTCTGGCACGAAAGCCGTGAGTTCTTGCACGTTTGATTTTACTGGGTTGGTATGTTCTTTTCATTTTACTATGAGCCTACAGATGAGTTTTAACAAAAACGGATAAAAAAGACTGCCGATGATAAAATAATCCACGCACCCTGTCAATTCTGTAGTGTAATGTTTTATTACGGTATAGTGGTACGCCTTTCACACCCATCGAACTATTATCGACTGCACATGAATTCAATCTGGAACAACTGTCTTGCAAAACTTGAAAACGAAATACCCAGTTCAGACTTCAGTACATGGATACGCCCGCTTCAGTCGATAGAAGATGCCAGTCAGATCAAATTGCTTGCACCCAATCGTTTTGTACTGGATTGGGTTAAAGAACACTATTTTGCCAAAATAGAGACCTCTGTTCGGGAATTTTCCAACGGCACAATGAGTTTAAATCTGGAAATCGGCTCTAAAAGTGCGGCAACGCCTGCCGCTGTACCTGCGACTAAAAAAACCGGCAAACAAGACGCTGAACCGAAAAAAACCGGCCCTAATTTCCTCAATAAAGCCTTTACCTTTGATAATTTTGTCGAAGGCAAATCCAATCAGCTGGCAAGAGCGGCATCACTGCAAGTATCTGAAAATCTGGGCAGAGCCTATAATCCATTGTTGATTTACGGCAGCTCAGGCTTGGGAAAAACCCATTTAATGCACGCTATCGGCAATGCCATTGTCGCTAAAAATCCGTCTGCCACTATTGTTTATCTGCATTCGGAAAAATTTGTGCAGGATATGGTCAGAGCCTTACAGCAGAATGCTATCGGGAAATTTAAGGAATATTACCGCGCCATTGATGTGCTGTTAATTGATGATATTCAGTTTTTTGCGGGTAAAGAACGCTCGCAAGAAGAATTTTTTCATACTTTTAATTCGTTATTGGACAGAAAGCACCAAGTGGTTTTAACCTGCGACAAGTACCCGAAAGAAATCGTCGGGCTGGAAGAACGCTTAAAATCCCGTTTCGGCTCAGGATTGCCCGTATCCATTGAGCCGCCCGACATGGAAACCCGCGCCGCTATTTTGCTGAAAAAAACCGCGCAATCGAATATTCATCTGCCGCAGGAAGTGGCATTTTTTATTGCCAAACGCATTCCGTCCAATGTGCGTGACTTGGAAGGCGCGTTACGACGAGTGATTGCCAACGCGCAATTTACAGGGCGTGACATCACCATCGAATTCACCAAAGAAGCTCTGCATGATTTAATTTCTTTGCAGGACAAGCTGGTTAATATCGACAATATTCAAAAAACCGTCGCTGATTATTACAAAATTCGCATCGCTGATTTATTGTCCAAAAGCCGCAGCCAACCGATTACTCGACCACGGCAAATCGCCATGTGTTTAGCCAGAGAACTGACCACACAGGGCTTATGCGCTATCGGTGATGCCTTTGGCGGACGTGATCATACGACCGTTATCAATGCCTGTAAAAAAGTCGCTGAGCTGAAAAAATCGGATATGAAAATCGCCGAAGATTATGCCAATTTACTACGCTCTTTATCCCACTAACTGCTTGAGCCACTATGTATTATCAGGGTATTAAAAAAATCATCACCCAACGCCCCGTCAGCAAAAAAGCGGTTCAATTCGGCGATATTCACCCCCTATTAGCGCGTATTTATGCCGCCAGAGGCTTAAGTACCGAAACAGAATTAGACAGAAGTCTCGCCAAACTGCCCTCCCCTTGGTTGTTATCTGGCATGACGGAGATGGTGGAGCAATTAATCACCGCGATTAAAGAACAAAAACGCTTGTGCATCGTCGCCGATTTTGACGCGGACGGCGCGACCAGTTGTGCGGTGGCGATTAAAGGCTTGCAATTATTGGGGGCGAAAAATGTCACCTTTGTTGTACCGAATCGTTTTGAATACGGCTACGGCTTAACGCCTGAAATTGTCGAACTGGTTAAACTGCAAACCCCCGACATTATTATCACTGTGGACAACGGCATCTCCAGCGTAGACGGCGTAAAAGCCGCGCAAGATGCAGGTATCAAAGTATTGGTAACTGACCACCATTTACCGCCTGCTGAATTGCCTGAAGCGGATGCGATTGTTAATCCTAATCTGCTCGATGACAAATTCCCCAGCGGCGCATTAGCGGGCGTGGGCGTGATGTTTTATGTATTACTGGCACTGCGTAACCGCTTGCGGGAACAGCACTGGTTTGAGGAACAACAGATCGCAGAACCCAATCTTGCGCAATTACTGGATTATGTCGCCTTAGGCACGGTTGCCGATGTCGTGGCACTGGATCAGGTCAATCGCATTCTGGTGTATCAGGGTTTACAACGCATTCGCACAGGACGGGCGCACGCAGGTTTAATGGCACTGATTGAAGTCTCAGGCAAAAATTATCAGACCCTAAGCGCGACTGATTTCGGCTTTTCGCTGGGGCCAAGATTAAATGCGGCAGGACGCATGGATGATATGGCGATAGGTATCGAATGCTTATTGACGGACGACCCGCAACTGGCAAAAGAACTCGCCGTGCAACTGGATGAATTTAATCAGGATCGCCGTGAAGTGGAAGGCGTGATGAAACAACAGGCGATGAGCTATCTTGCAGAAATGAAACCGCTGGATGAGCGACATTTACCTGCTGGCGTGTGTTTATACGATAAAACGTGGCATCAAGGTGTTATCGGCATTTTGGCATCCCGCATTAAAGACCGTATTCATCGCCCTGTGATTGCTTTTGCGCCTGCTGGTGATGATTTAATCAAAGGCTCGGCGCGTTCCATTACGGGTGTGCATATTCGCGACGTACTGAGCGATATTGCCAGTCTGCATCCGCACTTGCTCAGTAAGTTCGGCGGTCATGCAATGGCGGCAGGTTTAAGTTTAAAAATGCACGATTATCCGCCGTTTGCTCTGGCGTTTGATGACATGGTTGCCAAGCGATTGGCTCATGTGGATTTAGAACAAAAAGTATTATCCGATGGTGAATTGAGCGAACAGGAAATGACAGTGGAATTTGCCGAACTGTTACAAAACGCAGGGCCGTGGGGACAAGAATTCCCAGAACCCATTTTTGACGGTGTATTTGATGTCATTCAGGCGCGTATTCTTAAGCAACGGCATCTTAAATTGGTGCTGAGAAAACCTGACGGACAGTTGCTGATTGATGCGATTGCCTTTTCTATCGACCAACCTGAAAAATGGCTGGGGTTACGGCAGACTCACGCGGCTTACCGACTCGATATTAACGAGTACCGAGGCAACCGTACTGTGCAGTTTATTGTGCAGTATCTGGAAAAAATTATTTGATGGTCAGAACCTGACAGGTTTTAAAAACCTGTCAGGTCTTTTTAGAGTCAGCGACTTATTTTTTATCGTCTTTTTTAGCTTTAGCATCTGACTTTTCATGATGCTTTGCTGCTTCTTTTTTATCAGTCGCAGGTTGTTCTTTGATAACTTCAACCACTTCAGCAACAGGTTTGCCGTCTGCTGTTTTTTCTTCGACAACATCAACCACTTCTTTAGCAACTGTTTTGCCATCTGCCGATTTTTCTTCGATCACTTCGGCAGTTTCTTCGACAACATTTTGTCCCGCTGCTTTGTCACCCGCTTTCGGCTTGTCTTCAGTCAATGGAACCAAAATTTCCACTTTTGCTTGTTTACGCATTTCTTCGACCATTTTTTGGACTTTTTTGCGTTCTAACAATGGTTTCAGTTGCTCTTTAACTGCATCAAACGGAGGTGGCGTTTGGGCGCGTGAATCTTCTCTTAAAATGATGTGATAACCGAATTGGGTTTTAACAGGCTCTTTTGAGTATTTGCCTTTTTCTAATTTAGCCACTGCTTCTGAGAACGGTTCAACCATTTGTCCCGCTGCAAACCAGCCTAATTCACCGCCGTTTTGTGATTCTTTCGCATCCAGAGAATGTTTATTCGCCAAGTCCGCAAATTTCGCGCCTTTGTCCAATTCAGCAATCAATTTTTTCGCTTCGGCTTCGTCTTTAACCAAAATGTGACTGGCTTTGTATTCGGTTGCATTTGAACCGCCGACTTTGCTGTCATATTCTGCTTTCAGATCTGCATCAGTAACAGGATTGGTTTTTAAAAAGTTTTGCAGGTCTGCTTGGGTTAATAAAGTGTTTTTAGCACCTTCAAGTTGAGCGACGACTTCAGGTGATTGATCCAATTTCTTTTGTACTGCATCTTGAATCAATAATTGGCGTTGTACCAATTCTTCAATCAATTTTTCTTTAGGAAACGTTTGACCTTGACCGCGTACTGCAATTTCTTTTTCCAGATCAGCCAGTGTTGATTTGGCGATGTACTGACCATTGACAACCGCAACTGCATCGGCTTTATCAACGACAACCGCAGATGAAGAACTGGCAGCTGGTGCAGTGCCATTGGTAGCAGGTGCTGAGCCTTTATCACAACCGGCAATAAGTGCCGTACCTACAACCAGCAGAGAGACGAGCTTTTTTTTCATGGGTTTAATCCTTATTCTTCAGAAGGTGAGAGAGCATTAATGCCTAAGGCATGAATTTGTTGTTTCATCATATCGCCTAAGGCTTGATAAATTAATTGGTGACGTTGCACTAAACTTTTACCTTCAAACACCTCGGCAACAATAGTGACATTGTAATGACCACCGCCACTGCGTGCGCCCGCATGACCTGCATGAGCCGCGCTATTGTCAATAATTTCTAATGTGTCTGGTTTAATCGCTTCGGTAAGTAAACGTCTGATTGTATCGGTTGTCATTGAGGAAAGACCTTTTTAAAGGGTTTAACAGTAACACGGGCATAAACACCCGCATCTATGTAAGGATCAGCCACTGCCCATTGCTGTGCGGCGGCTAAGTCAGTAAATTCTGCAACAATCAAGCTGCCCGTAAAACCCGCTTCCGCTGGGTTTTCGCTGTCAATTGCAGGATGAGGGCCTGCCAACAGCAAGCGTCCTTCATTTTGCAGAACCTGTAATCGTTCAAGATGAGCAGGTCTTGCCGCCAGTCTTTTACTCAGGCTGTCAGCGACATCTTCGCTGATAATAGCGTATAGCATCAATTATTCCTCTGTTTCAGTCGTTTCGTTAGGATCAGGAATGTATTTATATAAAAACGCCATTTGTACCACGATAAACGCCAGCATCAGCGCAGGTGCGATAAAGGTTTTAAAATACACCCAGTCATCGGTTGCGTAGTTATACATCACATACACATTGAGAAAACCCACGCCGATAAAAAAACTTGCCCACGCTAAATTCAAACGTGTCCACATTTCAGACGGCAATGTCATATTGTCCGACATCATGCGTTCAATAAAGGGTTTTTTACCGATGAATTGACTACCCAAAAATACCGAGCCGAACAGCCATTCAATAATGGAAAACTTCCATTTAATAAACGCTTCATCCTGAAAATACAGCGTTGCACCGCCCATCACCACCACCAATCCCAGCGTCACCCATTGCATGGTTTCTACTTTATGGTATTTAAACCACATGAACGCAACCTGAATAATGGTCGCCATCATCACCACCGCAGTGGCGACGTAGATGTCATACACTTTAAACGCAATAAAAAATAACAGGATAGGGAAAAATTCTAAAAGTTGTTTCATAAATGTTTTGGAATGGCGATGTTAGCGCGTTATTGGGTAATAGGAAGGCGTTTCAGTCATCAGCACCGAATTATGGCTGAATCAGGATTTTTCAATACGAGTAATCTAACTAAGGGTGAAAAAGTTTTAGATAATAAATGACTACCAGTCCTTGAAGGACTGACGGGCATATTCCTAAAAACTGATACACAGTTACTTACTTAACCATCATTGTAAAATTTTTACCCGTTAATGTACATGATAGCCTGAGTGTTTCTGCTAGAATGCTTCGTTATTTTTGGAGCATCCTCATGGACAAACAAACCGAATTAGAAGCCGCCGCCTTCCGCCGCTTGGTAAGTCATTTACAACAACACACCGAAGTACAGAACATCGAACTAATGGTTTTGGCAGATTTTTGTCGCAACTGTTTAGCAAAATGGCTGGTTGCCGCCGCCGAAGAACGCGGTGTTGACCTGAACTACGAACAAGCCAGAGAACAAGTGTACGGTATGCCATACAGCGAATGGAAAGACCAGTTCCAACTCGAAGCAACAGAAGAACAGCTTGCCGCTTATCAGCGTAAGCAACAGGCGAAAGTGTAGAGATAAGGCGGGGTTGTAACGTAGGCAGACTTTTTGCCCATCATTACCCAATCAAGCTGTGTTTTCCTAAAACAATGTTGTACTGTCCACAGTCAGAATAAATTAACAAAAACTTAACGGGTAATGAGAGGATTTTATGAACTTAGAGAATGAAAATATTTATATGATTGCCGCACTTATAGCTGTTGTGGTGATTGTGGCTTTATTACTGGCTAAAAAAGTTGGCTTTAAATTGAACAAAGATAGCCTGAGTTTGTTTGCTGATAAAAATAAAGACAAAGACACGGTATCAACTAAAGGTATTAAAAAAAGCAAGGTAGATATTAAAAACCGCGAAGGTCAGGTTATTAATGTTGAAGACGTGAGCGATGATTCAGATGTCAAAATTAGATAACTGGTTTTCTCGCTCATCTAAAAAGTCCATTATTAACGTTGAAGACATTAAGAACGCCAACGTTGAAATTCATGCAGGTGATACTTACGTTACTCATCACGCTGTTTGGTGGTTGCTTGGCTTATTAGTATTGGCTTTGTTAGCGTGGTTTTATTTTATTCCACACAGTACGTTAATTATTAACGGCGCGGGTAGTTCTAAACCATACCTGCAAGCACAACTGGACAAAGCTCAGCAACACGTTAAAAATTATCCTGATGATGCCAGTTTTAGACAAGAGCTAAAAGAAGCACAGGCAAACCTAGACGGCTTTAATCGTGACATACTTGAGCTAGCAGAGGCGATAAAGAAAGCCCCGCCTAATACTGAGCGTGTGCAGCAAGCTAAACTGCTCTTTGAAAAGCATGAGTATAAAGCTGCCAGTGCAATTTTAGATGCAGAAGGTTTAACTCGTGACCAAGACACGCTATTGGCTAATCAACAGCGACATCAAGCCGAAGATGCCGCCGCGCTAACTGACAATGCCACCGAGTTTTTACTCAAAGCGCGGCTAACAGCAATTGATTACAGCCTACCCGACCGCATTGCCCAAACCAGCCAGTTTTTTGAGCAAGCCTTAAAATCAGCGCGTACGACTGACAATCTATTTGCTTATGCAAAGTTTTTACAAGAAAACAATCAATTCAAACCTGCTGAACGCTGGTATAAAGAAGCGTTGGACATTCGTCGCCAACTGGCAAAAGACAATCCTGCGGTGTATTTACCTGATGTGGCAATGACGCTGAATAACTTAGGTAACTTAGTCAGTGATGACACCCAGCGCAGGGCAGAAGCAGAAACCCTGTATAAAGAAGCGTTAGACATTCGTCGCCAACTGGCAAAAGACAATCCCGCTGTGTATTTACCTAAAGTTGCAAATACTTTGATTGTGTTGGGTGTAGCGTATTTGAAATGGCAAGAACCGCAACAAGCCCTGATTTATTTACAAGAAGCCGAGACGATACTCGCGCCGTTTGCACAGCAAGTCCCTGAAGTATTTGCTGAGCAACACGCCAAGACTTTGCGACTCATTGCACGCGCTAAATAGCAGTAAGCAGAGATACTCAGACCTGCGAGGTTTTAAAAACCTCGCAGGTCTTGATTGTATCGCGTCAATCTAGCATTCTTTGCCCCACTGCCCTACACTGCACACTTTATTTTTAGCACGGCAACACTTCCTTGACAGCACTCACTGCATTTTTTAAACCGAATGGCGCGTTAGCCAACATAATCAAAGGTTATCAGCCGCGAGCCGCGCAATTGGAAATGGCGGAGGCGATTGAACGCGCCATAGAAAAGCAACAGCATTTAATCGCCGAAGCAGGTACAGGAACGGGTAAAACCTTTGCCTATTTAGTGCCTGCGATTTTGTCGGGTAAGAAAGTGATTATTTCGACAGGGACGAAAAATCTGCAAGACCAGTTGTTTAACAAAGATTTGCCGTTGATTCGCCGCGCACTGGGTCAGCCGTTTGTGGCTACGTTATTAAAAGGACGGGCAAATTATCTGTGTACTTATCGCTTGGCTAATTCGCTGACTTCACACATTGGTTTCAGTCAATTTGATGCCAAAGCCTTGGCGAAAATCAGCACTTGGGCAAAACGCACTGTCACAGGTGATATTGCGGAAATGGCAACGGTTGCCGATACTGAGCCTGTGTGGTTTAACGCCACGTCTACGCTGGACAATTGTTTAGGCTCGGATTGTGATGATTACGACACCTGTTTTTTAATGCAGGCGCGTAAAAAAGCCAAAGAAGCCGATATTGTGGTGGTTAATCATCATGTGTTGTGTGCCGATTGGTCATTGCGTGACGGCGGTTTTGGTGAATTATTACCCAGTGCCGATGTGGTGATTATTGATGAAGCGCATCAATTGGCAGAAACGGCGAGTAATTTTTTAGGCATGACCGTAGGTGCAAAACAATTCAATGATTTGGCAGCCGACGCGCTGGTAGAATTTTTTAAAGATGCCACCGATATTCCTGCGCTGCGCACCGCCGCTGAAACGCTGGAACATGAAGTAAAAGATTTACGCCTTGCCTTTGGCGTAGACCAAAAACGCGGCGAGTGGCAGGACATTGAAAATAATCCGAAAATAATGGCGGCGTTGACCACTGTGCAGAAGCAGTTAGAAGCTCTGACGGCGCAGTTAAAAATCGCTTCGGTAAAAACCAAAGGCTTGGAAACCTGTTATAAACGCAGTGATGAACTGATTCAACAACTGGAATTGATGCTGAAACCTGCGGATAATAAATGGATACGCTGGTACGAAATCCATAAACGAACCTTTACGCTCAATCGCACCCCGCTGAATATCGCCAGTGAATTTCAGAGTTTTATGCGCCAGCATCCAGCAACGTGGATTTTTACCTCCGCCACCCTCAGCGTTGCCAATCGGTTTGAGCATTTTTCCCATAACTTGGGCTTAAATGATGCCGCAAGTGACAGCTGGGAAAGTCCGTTTGATTACGCCAAGCAAGCCTTGTTTTATCATCCGAAAAACCTGCCGCAACCGAATGACGTGGATTGTATTCCCCGTCTGGTTGAGTTTGCGTTGCCTGTGTTGCAAGCCAGTCGCGGGCGGGCGTTTTTTCTGTTTACCAGCCACCGTGCGTTGCAACAAGCCGCTGATTTGCTGGAAGATAAATTGGATTATCCGTTGCTGGTGCAGGGAACGGTGTCGAAAAACCGCTTGCTGGAACAATTTGAAAAAGCGGGTAATGCGGTATTGCTAGGCACATCCAGTTTTTGGGAAGGCGTGGATGTGCGCGGCGAGGCGTTATCGTGTGTCATTATTGATAAACTACCGTTTGCGTCGCCGTTCGATCCCGTGTTAAAAGCCCGTTTGGATGCCATGACCCAACAAGGCAAAAATGCCTTTATGGATTATCAAGTACCGAATGCGGTGATTGCCTTGCGTCAAGGTATCGGGCGGTTGATTCGTGATGTCGAAGACAAGGGCGTGTTGATGATATGTGACCCCCGATTATTAAAAAAAGCCTACGGGCAGATTTTTTTAGACAGTGTGCCGCCGATGCGCCGCACCCGCGATATTGCCGATGTACAGGCATTTTTTGATACCAATTTCTAGACCTAGGAGGTTTTTAAAACCTCCTAGGTCTTTTTCAACTAGAGACTAAACAATGAAATTATTAGCCGTAGAAACTGCGACTGAAGGTTGTTCCGCCGCGTTATATGTGGATGGTGCGATTAGCGAACGCTTTGAACTCGCCCCCCGACATCACACTAAACTGATTTTGCCGATGATTGATGAGTTAATGCGTGAAGCAGGCTTAAAACCCAGCGAATTGGACGCGCTGGCATTCGGGTGCGGGCCGGGTTCGTTTACGGGTATTCGTATTGCCACAGGTGTGATTCAAGGGATTGCGTTAGGTGCGGATTTGCCTGTGGTCTGTGTGTCAACCTTAGCCGCTATGGCACAGGAATTTTTTGACCGCACCGATAACACGCTGGCATTTACCGCGATAGATGCCCGCATGGACGAAATTTTTTGGGGCGTGTATCAACGTGACGCGCTGGGTTTTGCAGAGCTACTGGGTAATGAATCGGTGACTCCAGCGGCTTTAGTGGAATGTGCTATTGAGGGTTCAGGTGTCGGCATTGGTTCAGGCTGGGGCGTGTATGCCGATGTGTTAATGGAACGCTTGGCAGGGCGCGTGAGTCATTATGAATCCGATAATCTACCCAGAGCCGCACTGATTGCCCGTTTAGGTGCGCGTGGTTTTGAACAAGGTTTAGCCGTGCCCGTTGAACTGGCAACGCCTGTGTATTTGCGTGATAAAGTGGCAAAAACGGAAGCCGAACGCAGACAGACCGCCGAGATTTTAAAAACCTCGCAGGTCTAACCCTAACAAAGAAAGGAAACCGACCATGAATTACTGGCTAATGAAATCCGAACCTGACACCTTTAGCATTGATGATTTGGCGAATCGCCCCGCACAGACTGAACCGTGGGATGGGGTGCGTAATTATCAGGCGCGCAATATGATGCGTGATGCCATGAAATTAGGTGATTTGGTGTTTTTTTACCATTCCAACTGCACAGAAGCGGGTATCGTCGGCATCATGGAAGTGGTGAAAGAAGGTTATCCTGATTGTTCTGCGTTTGATCCTGAGGATAAACATTTTGATCCGAAAAGTAATGCAAGCAAGCCGCGCTGGATGCGGGTTGATGTGCGTTATGTCAGAAAATTAGCCCGCACTATCAGCCTGAAAGAGCTGAAAACCAAAGCCGAATTGACCGATTTTACGCTGGTAAAAAACGGCAATCGTTTATCCATTATGCCTGTCAGTCAGGTGCAATGGGATTTTATTCTGTCTTTAGAGTAAACCCTATGAACTCAAAACAATCATTTATTACTGCCACGCAAACATGGTTAAACACCATTATTATTGCCCACAATATCTGCCCGTTTGCAAAACGTGAGCAAGAACGCGGCGGTATTCGCTTTTGTGTTGACGAGCAGTCTGATATGGAAGCCTGTTTGCTGAATTTGATACAGGAATGTGCGCGACTTAATAGCGATGATAATATTGAAACCACACTGTTGATTTATCCGAATGCGTTTAAATCGTTTGATGATTATCTGGATTTTGTCGGAATGGCAGAATACTTATTGGTTGAGCAAGGCTACGAAGGCGTGTATCAACTGGCAAGTTTTCATCCTGATTATTATTTTGAGGGCGCAAAGCTGGATGATCCTGAAAATTATACCAACCGTTCACCCTACCCGATGCTGCATTTATTACGCGAAACCAGTATTGACCGTGCGGTGAGCAGTTATCCTGATATAGACAGCATTCCACAACGCAATATCGAATTAACGCACCACTTAGGCTTGGCTAAATTGAAAACTTTATTAGCGGCGTGTTATTCATCGGGTGCATAGTGTTATGATTCAAGTATTCAAAACCTTATAAAAAACAGCACTATGAAACCCTTTAAGAATTTTTTTCGCTCTGAGCGGTTTGAAATAAATTGGAAACCCTTGGTGGCACAGGGCGTTGTCATCATGTTAACGGGTATTGCCTTGGTGATGGTCTGTATCGTGCGCCCTAATGTCATTATTTTGTCGGCAAGGGAATTATCGTGGTTGCCTGCCAGTGGCATGGTGATTTTAGCGTTGGGATTGGTGGAGTGTCTTGATGCGTTTCTTGCCGAAGAAACCCGCGATTTTCTGCAAAATCTGCAAGTCGGCGTATTGGATACCGTCATCGGGGCATTGATTATTTTCAGTGTTGCCGAAGAACCCGCGCGTTTCAGTATGATGATTGCCAACTATCTCATCGTGCGCGGTGTGGTGCGGGTTACCTTGATTTATGCGTTGCAAATGCCCCGCGCCGCACTGTCTTCCATTGGCGGTTTTTTATCGGTCATCATGGGTTTTATGATTTGGATGGGCTGGCCGTCAACCGCCGGCTGGTTTCTGTCGTTGTGTTTGAATGTTGAAATTGCGGTGCGCGGCTGGGCAATTATTATTTTCGCGCTGTGGGTAAAAAACCAAACCGATACTGAGTTGTTACGCGCCCGATAATGTATCGGGACGCGCTTAAAGCGCGTTCCGATATAGGCTGATTATTCCCGAGGACTCTCAGGCTCAGTCACACTTTCAGCTTCTGGTTCAGCTTCAACTTCTGCGGCTTGTTCAGCTGTTTCGTTTATCGCTTCCTCATTGTCCGTATCGTCATTTGCCGATGCTTTTTCCAAGGTATTCATAAACATCACAAACCACAGTTGGTTTTTAGCCTTATCAAGGTCGGGATCCGCCATAATGTCTTCGGCTTCGGGTAAGTAGCCGCTGTTTTTGGCATTTTCCAACGCTTCTAAACAGGCTTCTTTTTCGTCGCGCAACGCATGAATACAGGCAATATTATAAGCGGCTGAGTTTGCTTGAATAGCATTGGCTTTGTCAAAATAACTTCTCGCCATTGAGTATGTTTCATGATAACAATCAACGCCTTCCAGTCTTGCCAAGTCCATAAAGGCAACGCCGACATTAATCGCCGAACCCAGATAAGACGGATTCAGCAACAGACAAAAATAAAATTTTGCAATCGCCTCTTGATAGAGCTTAACGGCTTCATCACCTGTTTTGGTTTTTGCCTGATGCAATAAGGCAAAACCCCAGTTGTATAAGGTCTCAGAGCGCAGTGGATCGCCGAGTAACACCTCGGCATAATTATGATACGCCGCGTTATACAAGGCATCGGCGGCTGCACCGTCACTTGCCCGTGCTTTAACGGTGTCATTAATTGCCGTGGTCAGGGCTTTTTTCTTAGTAAATGATTCTAACAGTGACATAGTATTTTACTGAGTTACGATTGCAAAACTGTGTACCCACGCCAGACCGTCATCGTTCCACGTCATCCCTGCGTGCATTTTTAGAATAATGTCTTTATACATGGCTAAACTGGGATAGCCTTCGGCTTGCGCGTGTGCGTCGGTCATGTCGCCTAAACGCTGACGCTGAACATCGGTGACGATAAATTTTACGCCTTCCAATTCAAAGGTTTCATTCGGATACGCATAAAGCCCATCACGACGCTGTTCGGTTTTCGTTCCTGCCAGTGCGGCAGCGACTAATTTCGGGTGCGTGACCAAGCGTTCGATTGAACAGGTTCTTTCAGGGTAATTATCCATTGTAAATCTCATGAGGGTTAAAAAGTGTCATTGTATAGCAGTTCGTAGAGACGTTGCACTGCAACGTCTCTACCGTGTTTATTAATGGGTCAATAACCATTGCTGAACCTGATGACCTGCCTGTTGCGTTAAGTGCGCAAACCCTGCCACCGCACCCGTTGCGTCAGGTGTCGCGGTCGCTTGTTGCAAATGAAACGCCTGTGTGGCAAGCAGTTGCTCGGCATCCGAAGCATACAACTCAACAACAAAATTCAATACCACTCGTGCGTGTTGGGCGGTATCAAATTGTTGTTCAAAATCGAGCAGGTGAATGATTAAACGGTGCTTGGAAAATTGACCGCTGAACAGCAGTTGTTGTTTAAATAATTCGGTAGGCGGGGCAATCCATTTATCCAAGTTGTAACAGCGTAACTCAGTAGGCGTGGCATATAGCAGGCGATAATGAATACAATCATTTGCCAACCACGCAGGACTGTCTACGCTGATGTCGGCTTTTGTCTTGTTCGTAGGTTGGGGTAAGGCACGAACCCCAACAGCTACCCCGAAATCATGCAATGCAACGGTTTTAGCGGTTGTGCCACACGCCGAACTCAACATTATCAGCACCGCGATTAATAAACGACTCATTTG
>Ga0208509_1000181_pt1 | contig 26834 bp, 22 predicted proteins | sample LakWasMeta7_HOW4_2_FD_183857 | JGI IMG/M metagenome (GOLD analysis project Ga0208509, IMG submission 183857) | Freshwater sediment methanotrophic microbial communities from Lake Washington under simulated oxygen tension - Sediment Metagenome... | ecosystem: Environmental > Aquatic > Freshwater >...
TGCTGGTGCTGGTGCTGGTGCTGGTGCTGGTGCTGGTGCTGGTGCTGGTGCTGGCGCTGGTGCAGGCGCGGGCTCCGCCACTAGAACTGGAACTGGAACGGGTGCAGGTTCCGGAATAACGGGAACGGGGACGGGCGTCGCAGGCGGTATCACAACAGCGGGAACAACAACCGGAACCGTTTCTTGCGCTAGTTGGACGGGTTTTGCTTCGGGCTGGGCCTCCAAAACGACGTGACGTTTCTGTTCTGGCGGACGTTCTATCGGCTTCTTCTCCTGAACCGCGTTGACCGTGGCAATGGGGCCCCGCACTTCCCGAATCGCCCTCTGCACCACCGCCGGTGCGCTGGGTACCAGTTCCCGCAGGCGGGTAATCGGTGACAGGATCTGGTACACCACGTTGCGACTGGCCTGCAGGCTTGGTGCGGCGGCCTGCAGCATGATCCACAATAGGCCGATGTGAATGGCACCCACTGCCACCAGTGCAGGCAGGGACACGCGTTCCTGCTTCAGCACGGTTTTCGACAAGGGATCAATCATCGGCAGAGGATATCCTGAGATCAGGCCTGCGGCCTGTTGACTTTAATGGTCTGAGTTTAAGCGGAGAGCAACATGACAACCGCCCCACCGGGTATCGGAAAGTACCGCGTCGAACGCGAATTGGGCCGTGGCTCCAGCGGAGTGGTCTACCTGGCCTACGACACGTTTCGCAACGTCTGGGTGGCCATCAAACAGATTCACCCGCACCTGCTGCTGGACCCCGGACAGGCCGCCAAATACCGGCGCTTGCTGCACAACGAAGCGGTTCTTGCGGGCAAGATCGCCCATCCCCATATCGTCGCGCTGATCGACGTGGACGAGCGGGCCGATCCGCCCTACCTGGTGTTGGAATACGTCAAGGGCCGGTCATTGGAGACGCATACTTCGCCCCACACGCTGCTGCCCGTGCCGGAAGTGCTGGACATCGCGTTCAAGTGCTGCAACGCACTGGAGTACGCCCACTTCCATGGTCTGGTACACCGGGACATCAAACCTGCCAATTTGCTGTTGCGCGACGATGGCGAGATCAAGCTCACCGACTTTGGCACCGCGCTGTCCCAAAAGGGTGACGTGACCCAACTGGCAGGACTGGTGGGGTCGCCTGCCTACATGTCGCCCGAGCAGATCCGCGAAGCGCCACTGACCCAACAGTCCGACATGTTCTCTCTGGGCATCGTTCTGTATGAGCTGCTGACCGGTCAGAAGCCATTCCTGGGCGACAGTGACTATGCAACCATCTTCAAAATCGGTTCGGAAGAAGCGGTACCGGTGCGCGTGATCCGCCCCGAGTTGCCAGCAGCTCTGGAGGACATCATCCGCGTGGCCCTGGCCAAGGCGCCGGCCGACCGTTTTTCCGACTGGAATGCCTTTGCCGATGCCATCATTGGCGCCAGCAGCAGCGTGACCAAACTGGCGTCCCAGACGACCGAGGTCGAGCGCTTCCAGAAGCTGCGGCAATTCGAATTCTTCAAGGACTTCAGCGATGTCGCCATTTGGGAAACCCTCAGACTGGGACGCCTGCACAAGCTGGACGCAGGCACGGTGCTGATGGAAGAAGGGAGCACCGGTAAGTCCTTTTATCTGCTACTGGAAGGCAGCGTCAGGATCACCAAGAACAATCTGGCACTAAGCAAACTGAAAGCCGGGGTCAGCATTGGCGAAATGGTCTACCTGCAGCCAGAAAAAAATGTACGCTCCGCGACGGTCATTGCCGAGACAAAAGTCTCCGTGTTGAAGATCCAGGGCGAATCGCTGCGCCAGGCCTCGGCGGAGCTGCAATCCTGCTTTGACAAGGCATTCATCAGAATGCTGGTCACGCGGCTCATAGCGACCAATCTGCAACTGTCGGAGTGGGATGTGTAATGGCCGCAATGGCGACCACAAGAAAAAAGCACCGGGCGTTTCCGCCAAGTGCTTGATTTCATTACCATATTTGGTGGGCAGTACAAGTTTCGAACTTGTGACCCCTGCAGTGTGAATGCAGTGCTCTACCCCTGAGCTAACCGCCCTGATTATTCATCAGAATAGCCTCAAATTATACAACAATCATCAGGCGAGCTTTCGCCACAGCGTTTTTCCACCGCTGGACTTGTCCAACTGGCTCATCACCTCTTCATGTGCCAACAGTTCCTGTGCATTGGCGGCCACCACAGGCAGGACAAATCCACGTAAATCGATCTGCACGGCAACCACTCCGGCCTCGTCGGGCGAACCCGCATCCATCAGCAGCGCATCCTGGCCGCGCGTCATGTTGATGTACACGTCCGCCAGCAGCTCGGCATCGAGCAAGGCGCCGTGCAGGGTGCGCCCTGAGTTGTCGACTTCCAGCCGGTCGCACAGTGCGTCCAGGCTGTTGCGCTTGCCGGGGAACATCTCCTTGGCCATGACCAGGGTATCGGTCACAGAGCCTACATAGCTCCTGAACGCCTGATGACCGACACGGGCCAGCTCCGCATCCAGGAAGGAGAGGTCAAACGGGGCGTTGTGAATGATGATTTCGGCATCGGCCACATAGTCCAGCAACTCCCGGGCTATTGCCCCGAACTTGGGCTTGTCGCTCAAGAACTCGGTGGTCAGGCCGTGCACGCGCAAGGCGCCCTCTTCGCTGTCCCGCTCGGGGTTCAAGTAGAAGTGCAGGTTGTTGCCGGTGAGCTTGCGGTTGACCAGCTCCACACAGCCGATTTCGACCATTCGGTCCGGATTTTGCGCCAGGTTGGCGTTGAAACCGGTGGTTTCAGTGTCCAGAAAAATTTGCCGCATCAGTGATTCTCTTTGGCGTGGTTGATGGAGTATTTGGGAATCTCCACTACGACGTCCTTCTGCGCCAAAAACGCCTGGCAGCTCAGGCGCGAGTTGGGCTCCAGGCCCCAGGCGCGGTCCAGCAGGTCTTCCTCGTTCTCATCGAGTTCATTGAGCGACGCAAAACCCTCGCGCACGACGACGTGGCAGGTGGTGCAGGCGCAACTCATGTCGCAGGCATGCTCGATGGCGATGTGGTTTTCCAACAGCGCCTCGCAGATGGACGTGCCCGGCGAAGCCGTAATTTCGGCGCCTTGTGGGCAGTATTCCGGGTGCGGCAGGATTTTGATGATTGGCATAATTTAATCAGTTGGGGTCAGAGCACATTTGCTGCGCAAAGTGGTCTAACCCGCAAGAACTCATAGTGTTTCAATGTTCCTGCCCTCCAGCGCATGGGCAATGCCCCGGTTCATGCGTTGGGCGGCAAAGGATTCGGTGGCCTGGGCCAGCGCCTTGCTCAGCGCTTCGATATGGGCGGCATCGCTGCTGTTCCGGCCCTCGGCAAGCGCCTGCATGGCAGCATCAATTTCGGCACGCTCCGGCGCATCCAGCAGGTCTGCATCGGCATCCAGCGCGCTGTGGATGGCCAGTAGCAGGCGGTCGGCATCGACCTGGGCCTCCACCACGGCGCGGGTGCGAATGTCCTGCTCGGCTGTGGCAAAGCTGTCCTGCAGCATTTGTGCAATTTGGGCATCGCCCAGGCCGTAGGACGGCTTGACGTTGATGTCGGCCTGCACACCGCTGACCTGCTCATGCGCCGCCACGTTCAGCAGACCGTCGGCATCGACCGTGAACGTGACACGGATGCGGGCTGCGCCAGCGGCCATGGGCGGAATGCCGCGCAGCTCGAAGCGCGCCAGGCTGCGGCAATCGGCCACCAGGTCGCGCTCGCCCTGCACCACGTGCATAGCCAGCGCGGTCTGGCCATCCTTGTAGGTGGTGAAATCCTGCGCCATGGCGGTGGGAATGGTCTGGTTGCGCGGCACGATGCGCTCTACCAGACCGCCCATGGTTTCCACGCCCAGCGACAGGGGAATGACGTCGAGCAGCAGCAGGTCTCCGGCGGTGTTGTTGCCCGCCAGTTGGTTGGCCTGGATGGAAGCTCCCAGGGCCACCACTTCGTCGGGGTTGAGGTTGTTCAGCGGTGCGCGGCCAAAGAACTGGGCCACTGCGGCCTGCACCTGCGGCATGCGGGTGGAGCCGCCGACCATGACCACCCCCTGCACGTCCTGCACGGACAGACGTGCGTCGCGCAAGGCCTTGCGCACAGCGGTAATGGTGCGGGCGGTCAAGTGCGCTGTGGCGGCCTCGAACTGGCTTTTGTCTACATCAAAATGGATGCTAGCCCTCGTAAAGTCTGCGTGTAGCGCTACATTATTTGTAGCAGTTAGCGCCTCCTTGCAGGCCCGCGCCGCAACCTTGAGCGCGGCCTTGTCGGCAGCGGTGACGGTCTCAACACCGGTTTGTGCCAGCACCCAGTCCGCCAGCGCGTGGTCGTAGTCGTCGCCACCCAGGGCCGAATCGCCACCCGTGGCCACCACCTCAAACACACCCTGCGTGAGCCGAAGGATGGAGATGTCAAACGTGCCGCCACCCAGGTCGTAGATGGCGTAGACACCTTCGCTGGCGTTGTCCAGCCCGTAGGCAATGGCCGCGGCCGTGGGCTCGTTGATCAGGCGCAGCACCTTGATGCCCGCCAGCTGCGCGGCATCCTTGGTGGCCTGGCGTTGGGCATCGTCAAAATAAGCCGGCACGGTAATCACCGCACCATAGAGATCGTCATTGAAAGTGTCTTCGGCCCGATAGCGCAGCGTGGCCAGAATATCCGCGCTGACCTCAACCGGTGATTTCTCACCCGCTACCGTGAGCACGCCCAGCATGCCCGCGTGGTCGGCAAAGCGGTAGGGCAATTTGTCGGCACCCACCACGTCGGCCAGGCTGCGGCCCATGAAACGCTTGGCAGATGCAATGGTGTTCTCGGGATCACTGGCCAGCGCAGCCTGCGCGGGGTAGCCGATGTCGCGCCCGCCACCGGCCAGGTAGCGCACCACGGATGGCAGGATGACGCGCCCCTCGTTGTCGGGCAGGCATTCGGCCACGCCGTGGCGAACCGCAGCCACCAGGGAGTGGGTCGTGCCCAGGTCAATACCCACGGCAATGCGCCGTTCGTGCGGATTGGGCGCCTGGCCGGGCTCGGAGATTTGTAGAAGCGCCATATGCAGTCAAATGGGGGCAGTGCCACATGGCCGCCCCGCGGGGTTTCAGGTTTCCAGTTTGTCGAAGGCCAGGTCGAGATCGTGCCCAAACTTTTCAATGAACATGAGTGCGCGAACCGACTGCACGGCGGCAGGGAAATCACGCAGTTCATCGATGCGCGTAGCGCACTCGTGGAGCAAGTCGCGCTGGGCGGCATCCACATTGTCGCGCAGTGCGCCAAGCGCCGCATCGCTGCGGGCCTCGTCCAGGTCTTCGCGCCACTGCATTTGCTGCATCAGGAACGCTGCCGGCATGGCCGTATTGCTGTGCGCGTTAACGGGCGAGCCGGCCAGCTCGCACAAATAGGCCGCACGCTTGAGCGGGTCCCGCAGGCGCTGGTAGGCCTCGTTGATGCGCACCGACCACTGCATAGCCACGCGCTGCGCAGCGTCGCCCTGGGCGGCGAACTTGTCGGGGTGGGCCTCGCGCTGCAAATCCTTCCAGCGCGCATCCAGTGCCGCGCGGTCTTGCGCAAACTTCTGCGTGAGCCCGAACAGCTCAAAATCGTTGGACTGCAGGTTCACACGCGGAACGACTCACCACAGCCGCATTTGTCGCGCTCGCGCGGGTTGTTGAAGCGAAAGCCCTCGTTCAGGCCTTCGCGCACAAAATCCAGCTCGGTGCCGTCCAGGTAGGCCAGGCTCTTGGGGTCGACCAGTACCTTGACGCCATGACCCTCGAAGACTAGGTCCTCGGGGGCCAGTTCGTCCACGTACTCCAGCTGGTAGGCCAGGCCGGAGCATCCGGTGGTCTTGACGCCCAGGCGCACGCCTACGCCTTTGCCACGCTTGGTCAGGTAGCGCGTCACATGGCGCGCAGCAGCTTCAGTCAGAGTGACCGCCATATCAATTCAAGTGCTTCTTCTTGTAATCGTCCACGGCCGCCTTGATGGCGTCTTCGGCCAGGATGGAGCAATGGATCTTGACCGGCGGCAGCGCCAACTCTTCGGCGATCTGGCTGTTTTTCAGTGCAGCCGCTTCGTCCAGCGTCTTGCCCTTGACCCATTCGGTCACCAGCGAACTCGATGCAATGGCTGAGCCGCAGCCATAGGTTTTGAAGCGTGCGTCTTCAATCACACCTGTCTGTGGATTCACCTTGATCTGCAGCTTCATGACGTCGCCGCAGGCGGGCGCACCGACCATGCCGGTGCCTACGCTATCGTCGCCTTTTTCAAAGCTGCCGACGTTGCGGGGGTTCTCGTAGTGGTCTACGACTTTTTCAGAATATGCCATTTTGATTACCTCTTTAATGTGCGGCCCACTGGATTGCACTGATGTCAACGCCGTCCTGGTACATCTCCCACAGTGGGCTGAGATCGCGCAGCTTGGCGACGTTCTTCTTGATGGTGTCGATGGCGTAATCGATTTCCGCCTCGGTGGTCCAGCGGCCAATCGTCATGCGCAGGCTGCTGTGGGCCAGCTCGTCGCTGCGGCCCAGGGCGCGCAGTACGTAGCTGGGCTCCAGGCTGGCCGATGTACAGGCCGAGCCGCTGCTCACCGCCAGGCCCTTGATGCCCATGATCAACGATTCGCCTTCGACGTAGTTGAAGCTCATGTTCAGGTTGTGGGGCACGCGTTGGGTCACGTGGCCATTGATGAACACCTGTTCCACATCCTTGAGGCCAGCCAGCATGCGGTCATGCAATGCCTGGATACGCACGTTCTCGGCCGCCATTTCCTCCTTGGCAATGCGGTAGGCCTCGCCCATACCCACGATCTGGTGGGTGGGCAAGGTGCCGCTGCGCATGCCGCGCTCGTGGCCGCCACCGTGCATCTGGGCTTCCAGGCGAATGCGGGGCTTGCGGCGCACAAACAAGGCGCCTATGCCCTTGGGGCCATAAGTTTTGTGGGCGGTCAGGCTCATCAAATCCACCGGCAGCTTGGACAGATCAAACGCCACACGACCCGTGGCTTGCGCCGCGTCCACGTGGAAGATGATGCCTTTTTCGCGGCACACCGCGCCAATGGCGGCGATGTCCTGGATGACGCCAATCTCGTTGTTCACAAACATCACGCTGGCCAGGATGGTGTCCGGGCGGATGGCGGCCTTGAATGCATCCAGGTTGACCAATCCGTCTTCCTGCACGTCCAGATAGGTCACCTCGAATCCCTGACGCTCCAATTCGCGGCAGGTGTCCAGCACCGCCTTGTGCTCGGTCTTGACTGTGATCAGGTGCTTGCCCTTGGACTGGTAAAAATGCGCCGCGCCCTTGAGCGCCAGATTGTTGGATTCGGTCGCGCCGGAGGTCCAGACGATCTCGCGCGGGTCGGCTCCAATCAGGTCTGCCACCTGGCCGCGGGCTTTTTCCACTGCGGCTTCGGCTTCCCAGCCCCAGGCGTGGCTGCGCGACGCGGGGTTGCCAAAGTGGTTGCGCAACCAGGGCACCATAGCGTCCACCACCCGCTCGTCGCAGGGATTGGTGGCGCTGTAGTCCATGTAGATCGGAAAGTGGGGGGTGTTGTCCATAGCTATAAAAGATCAGGTCTTGAAGAATCAGGTCTTGGAGAACGCGTTGCCCAAGGCAAACACTGAATTTGGTGCATTGATACGAATCGGCTTGCTCTGGGGCATGGCCGAAATCGCACGCTTGACGCTGGGCTTGTCTTCCACTTGCAGGCCCTTGGCAAGCTGGTCATCGACCAGTTTCTGCAAGGTAACCGAATCCAGAAACTCCACCATGCGCACATTGAGCGAGGCCCACAGATCGTGCGTCATGCAGCGAGCGCCCTCGCCCAGGCAATTTTCCTTGCCGCCACAGTGGGTAGCATCGATGGGTTCGTCCACCGACACAATAATGTCGGCTACGGTAATATCAGAAGCCTTGCGGGCCAGCGTGTAGCCGCCGCCCGGTCCGCGGGTAGACTCCACCAGTTCATGCCGGCGCAGCTTTCCAAACAGTTGCTCAAGGTACGACAGTGAAATCTGTTGGCGCTGGCTGATGGCTGCCAGGGTGACAGGGCCGCCGCTTTGGCGCAAACCCAGGTCAATCATCGCGGTGACCGCGAAGCGGCCTTTGGTGGTGAGGCGCATGGAGAACTCCTTCAGTCGTATTTGGTTGACTAAGTCGCTCAAGTATACCAATAAACCTAGTGTTTTGCTCGGGTAATTAGACTGATCAGTCACATTCTTGAAGTTTGGCCGCCCAAGGAGATGGGCACGATATTGTCGCTACCCGGTGCACCAAAGGCTTGCTGCTTCAAAATACCCAGTTGATCGCGTACCTGCGCAGCCTTTTCGAACTCCAGGTTGCGCGCGTGCTCCATCATCAGCTTCTCCAAACGCTTGATTTCGCGGGAAATGTCTTTCTCGCTCATGTCCTCCACCTTCGCACGCTGCAGCGCGTCACGCTCCAGTCGATCAGCCTCTTTGCCCGCTTTTTCGCTGTAGACCCCGTCAATCAGATCCCGTACCTGTTTGACGATTGACCGTGGTGTGATGCCGTGCAACAGATTGTGGGCAATCTGCTTCTTGCGCCGGCGTTCGGTCTCACCGATGGCGCGTTCCATGGAATTGGTCATCTTGTCCGCGTACAGGATGGCGCGCCCATTGAGGTTGCGGGCGGCACGGCCAATGGTCTGGATCAACGACCGCTCGGAGCGCAAGAAACCTTCTTTGTCGGCGTCCAGAATCGCCACCAGGGACACTTCGGGAATGTCCAGCCCCTCGCGCAACAGGTTGATGCCGACCAGCACATCAAATGCGCCCAGGCGCAGATCGCGCAGGATCTCGACCCGCTCGACGGTGTCCACATCGCTGTGCAGGTAGCGCACTTTCACACCGTTGTCGCTCAAATAATCGGTCAGTTGCTCCGCCATGCGCTTGGTCAACGTGGTGATCAGCACGCGCTCGTTCTTTTCGACCCGGATGCGGATTTCCTGCAGCACATCGTCCACCTGGTGGGTGGCCGGGCGCACCTCGACCTCAGGGTCCACCAGCCCGGTGGGCCGCACCAGTTGCTCCACCACCTTGCCCGCATGGTCCTGCTCCCACTGGGCGGGGGTGGCGGACACAAAGATGGCCTGGCGCATCTTGGTTTCGAACTCCTCGAACTTCAATGGCCGGTTGTCCAGTGCGCTGGGCAGGCGAAAGCCGTATTCCACCAGCGTGGTCTTGCGCGAGCGATCGCCGTTGTACATGCCGCCAAACTGGCCGATCAGCACATGGGACTCGTCCAAAAACATCACCGAGTCCTTGGGCAGGTAGTCTGTCAACGTGGCCGGCGGCTCGCCAGGAGCCGAACCACTGAGATGGCGCGAATAATTTTCAATGCCCTTGCAGTGCCCCACCTCGCTGAGCATTTCCAGATCAAAGCGGGTGCGCTGCTCCAGGCGCTGGGCTTCGACCAGCTTGCCTTCGGACACAAAAAACTTCAGGCGCTCAGCCAACTCGACTTTGATGGTTTCCACGGCGGCCAGCACCTGCTCTCGCGGCGTCACGTAGTGGCTGCTGGGATAGACCGTGAAACGAGGAATCTTCTGGCGGATGCGCCCGGTCAGCGGGTCAAACAGTTGCAGCGACTCAATCTCGTCGTCAAACAGCTCGACGCGGATGGCCATCTCGCTGTGTTCAGCGGGAAAAATGTCAATGGTGTCACCGCGCACGCGAAAGGTGCCGCGGGAGAAGTCCATGTCGTTGCGCTGGTATTGCATGCGTACCAGCTGCGCGATCAGGTCACGCTGGCCCGGCTTGTCACCGGTGCGCAGCGTCATGATCATCTTGTGGTACGCCTCGGGTTGGCCGATACCGTAAATGGCGGACACGGTGGCGACGATCACCACATCGCGCCGCTCCAGGATGCTCTTGGTGCAGCTTAGCCGCATCTGCTCGATGTGTTCGTTGATGGCCGAGTCTTTTTCAATGAACAGGTCGCGCTGTGGCACATAGGCCTCGGGCTGGTAATAGTCGTAGTAGCTGACGAAATACTCCACCGCATTCTTGGGAAAGAACTCGCGGAACTCGCTGTACAACTGCGCCGCCAGCGTCTTGTTGGGCGCAAACACAATGGCCGGTCGCCCCAGGCGGGCAATCACATTGGCCATGGTGAAGGTTTTGCCGGAACCGGTCACGCCCAGCAGGGTCTGGAACACCTCGCCATCGGTGACCCCCTCGACCAGCTGGTCAATGGCTTCGGGCTGATCACCTGCGGGCGGATAGGGCTGGTACAGCTCGAATGGAGAATCCGGAAAACGCAGAAACACACCGGCAGACCCGGCGGTCGCCAGTTGGTCGTCCGCGGGTTGGGTAGCAGGTGCAACGCTGACAGGTGAAGACATGGGCAGGTGGTTCCAGAAGCGGGGCTAAAGACGCAGGGCAACCGGACATGGTACCCAATGCCCTGCAATCCTGCCAGAGTCGTCTGCAACAATGATGCGTATGCACCCAAATCCAGCAAGCCCAAGGTCAAATATTTTCTCCTGGCCCATTCGTGTGTACTGGGAAGACACGGACGCCGGAGGCATTGTTTTTTACGCCAATTACCTGAAATATTTCGAACGGGCCCGTACCGAATGGCTGCGGGCATTGGGGCTGGAGCAGCGGGTGCTGCAGGAGACCACCGGTTGCATCTTTGTGGTCAGTGAAGCGAACATCAAATACCTGCGCTCGGCCCGACTGGACGATCAACTGCTGGTAACCGCCCAGCTGGCCGACCTGGGCCGCTCGTCTTTCACCATCCGGCAGGAAGCCCGCCTGTTGGCGCAGGCAAGCGATGGTGTCTCCACACCCCTGTGCACCGGTTCGGTGCGCATTGGCTGGGTGGACGGAAAAACCATGAAACCGGCGCGCATCCCGCTCGGGCTGCAACAGACCCTGCAAAACTGACCGTGCGCGGCCAAAGGCCCGAGGTTCGGGTTGCTGAATCCATGCACGATCCGCATCGCCCGTCAGCTGATCCGCATGCTTGCGCCGGTAGAATCATGCCTGCCGCATGCGCCGCCGCGTGGCCTCCCCATTTTTCTCACAGGACCCTGCTATGTCTCTCTTTTCCGCCGTCGAAATGGCCCCCCGCGACCCGATTCTGGGTTTGAACGAGCAATTCAACGCTGACACCAACCCCGCCAAGGTCAACCTGGGCGTGGGCGTGTATTTCGACGACAACGGCAAACTGCCTCTTTTGCAGTGCGTGCAGGCCACTGAAAAAACCATGATGGACAAGCCCACCGCCCGTGGCTACCTGCCCATCGACGGCATCGTGGCCTACGACAACGCCGTCAAGGCCTTGGTATTTGGCGCTGACAGCGAACCCGTCACGTCTGGCCGCGTGGCCACCGTGCAAGCCATTGGCGGCACCGGCGGCTTGAAGATTGGTGCCGACTTCCTGAAGAAGGTCAGCCCCAACGCGAAGGTGCTGATTTCCGACCCCAGCTGGGAAAACCACCGCGCCCTGTTCACCAACGCCGGCTTTGAAGTCGACACCTACGCCTACTACGACGCTGCCAAGCGCGGCGTGAACTTCGACGGCATGCTGGCCAGCCTGAACGCGGCCGCAGCCGGCACCATCGTCGTGCTGCACGCCTGCTGTCACAACCCCACCGGCTACGACATCACCCCGGCCCAGTGGGACCAGGTGATTGCCGTGGTCAAGGCCAAGGAACTCACGCCCTTCCTGGACATGGCCTACCAGGGCTTTGGCTACGGCATTGCCGAAGACGGCGCCGTGATCCAGAAGTTTGTCGCCGCCGGCCTGAATTTCTTTGTGTCCACCTCATTCTCCAAGAGCTTCAGCCTGTATGGCGAGCGCGTCGGCGGCCTGTCCGTGCTGTGCAAGGACAAGGAAGAAGCCGGCCGCGTGCTGTCGCAACTGAAGATCGTCATCCGCACCAACTACTCCAACCCACCCACCCATGGCGGTGCGGTCGTGGCGGCCGTGCTGAACAACCCCGAGCTGCGTGCCCTGTGGGAAAAAGAACTGGGTGAGATGCGCGTGCGCATCAAGGCCATGCGCCAGAAGCTGGTCGACGGTCTGAAAGCCGCCGGCGTCAAGCAGGACATGTCCTTCATCACCACCCAGATCGGTATGTTCAGCTACTCCGGTTTGACCAAGGACCAGATGGTGCGGCTGCGCACCGAATTTGGCGTCTATGGCACCGACACCGGCCGCATGTGCGTGGCGGCGCTGAACAGCAAGAACATCGACTACGTTTGCGCGTCCATCGCCAAAGTGGTCTAACCAACTGGGCCAAAACGGCGACCTGCCGTGTGCATAGGCACGCGGCAGGCGCAACTCCCCCGTTGAAATCCTTACAAAAGCCTGAAACCCTGGTGACATCCTAGACGCAATCACCCACACTGGAATCCTGCAAAACTGTTATATTGCACTGCAACATTTTGTTGTGCGAAACGACTTCGAAAGCGAGCCACCCCATGCTGTACCAGTTCTACGAAACCCAACGGTCATTGATGGAGCCGTTCTCAGACCTGGCCCAGACCGCGTCCAAGGTGTTTGCAAACCCGCTGAGTCTGGCCGGCCAAAATCCGTTCGCCCAACGCATTTCCGCGGGGTACGACTTGATGCACCGCCTGGGCAAAGACTACGAAAAGCCCGAGTTTGGCCTGCGCACGATTGACGTAGACGGCGTCGAAGTAGCCATCCATGAGCGCGTGGAGATCAACAAACCCTTCTGTGAGTTGCGCCGCTTCAAACGTTTCAGTGACGACCAGGCAACGCTGGAAAAAATCAAAGACCAGCCCGCAGTCCTGATCGTGGCACCTTTGTCGGGGCACTACGCCACGCTGTTGCGCGACACTGTCAAGACCATGCTGAAAGACCACAAGGTCTACATCACCGACTGGAAGAATGCGCGCCTGGTGCCCCTGTCCGACGGCGAATTCCATCTGGACGACTACGTCAACGACGTGCAGGAGTTCATCCGCCACGTACAAGGCAAGTACGGCAATTGCCATGTCATGAGCGTCTGCCAGCCAACGGTGCCGGTGCTGGCCGCCGTGTCTCTGATGGCCAGTCGTGGTGAAACAACGCCACTGTCCATGACCATGATGGGTGGTCCTATTGACGCACGCCTGTCGCCTACCGCCGTCAACAACCTGGCGATGAACAAGAGCCACAGCTGGTTCGAGAACAACGTGATCTACCGGGTTCCGGCGAACTTCCCAGGAGCGGGTCGGCGCGTTTACCCAGGTTTCCTGCAGCACACCGGCTTTGTGGCGATGAACCCCAGCAACCACGCCAATAGCCACTATGACTATTTCAAGGACCTGATCAAGGGTGATGACGCCAGCACCGAAGCCCACCGCAAGTTCTACGACGAATACAACGCGGTGCTGGACATGGACGCCGATTACTACCTGGAGACCATCAAGGTCGTGTTTCAGGACTTTTGCCTGGTGAATGGCACGTGGGACGTAAAGGGTGCGAACGGCAAAGTCGAACGGGTCCGCCCTTCCGACATCAAGACCACTGCTCTGTTTTCAGTGGAGGGGGAGCTGGATGATATTTCCGGCTCTGGCCAGACGCAGGCGGTGCACGACATCTGCAGCGGTGTGCCGCGCTCCATGCAAAAACATTTCGAGGCCAAGGGCGCGGGTCACTACGGTATTTTCTCCGGCAAACGCTGGCGCGAACATGTGTACCCCCATGTGAAGTCCTTCATCCTGGGTCACCACGTGACCAGCCTGCCCGCTGCACCGCAGGCGGCCACCAAAGCCACACCCAAGAAACAGCCTGTTGTAGCTTTAGCCCACGCAAAGACTGCTCGGCCAGCTACTAAAAAGATAGCGGCCAAGCGCATAACCAGCAAGAAGTGAGCACCGCGGCGGAGCCCCATGGGCAGTTGGCTGCCCGCATTCTGAATGCTCTGCCGCAAACGCAGTGCACGCGCTGCGGGTATCCGGACTGTGCGGGCTACAGCCGTGCCATTGAAGCGGGAGAAGCCGACATCAACCAGTGCCCTCCTGGCGGTCAGCAGGGTGTCGCCCGTCTGGCCCACATCACTGGCAGGTCAGAGAAGGCGCTGGACCCCGCATTTGGCCTGGAGAGTCCACGCCAAACCGTTTACATTGATGAGAACTGGTGTATCGGTTGCACCCTGTGTATCGAAGCTTGCCCCACGGATGCCATCATGGGCGGCAACAAGCGTATGCATACGGTCATGGAGCAATACTGCACGGGCTGCGAATTGTGCCTGCCGGTGTGTCCTGTGGACTGCATCAAACTGGAGCCCGTCAGCGGCACGGCCAGTGGATGGGCCGCATGGTCACCGGCACAAGCCGATCTCGCCCGAGCGCGCTACGCGTCCCGGACCGAGCGCCGCCAGCGCCAACAAGTTGAAGATGCGAGCAAACTTGCAGCGCTTGCCCGGATGAAGCTGGCCAATCTGGCGGAGCATTCCCGTATTGAAGACCCCAAGGTGCTGGACCACAAGCACGCCATCATTGAAGCAGCCATGGCCCGCGCAAAGGCCTTGCGCAGCGGCGGCCCAGGCGGAAGCTAGGCAGACACCAAATTCTTGTAGACGCCGCAGCCCACATACCGCCCGTCAACTTTTTGAACGAATGACATTTTGGTTTGCACTTTGCCCGTTGTCGGGTTGGTGATGTCGTACTCCACCCACCCCGGCTCATAGTCTGCCTGGGTAAAAATGGATTGCAAAAGGCCGTTGCCATCGATGCCCGCAATGTCCTGAACACGCGTTCCTACCTTGCCTGGATTGCCACCAAAAGCCAGATAGGTTCCGTCTTCATCCAGTACAAAGACGTACATATCGCGGTCATGAAAGCCTTTGGAAGGGTCTGTGAGGTCCCGCAGAAAAACATCTTTGGACGTGCGTTGGCGATACGCCACCGCACGTTCTACCAGGTCCATCGCCTCTTCAGCTGAGCCCTGCTGCAGTTTGAACAGTGCGACGGATTCCACCAGTGTGCCGGCGCGCCCCTCCATGTTGACGGCTTGCGCGACCGCCTGCTCCACCATCTGGGCATTGCGCTGGGTAATTTCATCGAGTTGTCGTATTGCAGATGTGATCTCGGACAAACCCGAACTTTGTTCGGCACTGGACGTGGATATCTGCGACATGCTGGCCGCCACATCACGGATACCCGACACAACCTGCGTAATGGCCGCGCCTGCGGAGCGGATTTTCTGCACACTGGAGGCCACCTGACTGGACGAGGTCCCGATCAGCAGCCTGATCTCCTTGGATGCCTCGGCAGAACGCTGTGCCAGTGAGCGCACTTCGCTGGCCACGACGGCAAAACCACGACCCGATTCACCAGCCCGGGCCGCCTCAACCGCCGCATTGAGCGCCAGAATATTGGTCTGGAAGGCAAGCCCATCAATCACGCCCACGATTTCATCCATGCGCTTTGCGCTGGCCTGGATAGCCTCCACCGACTCGACGGCTTGGGCCATGGTGGCTGCCCCCTTGTCGGCCACATCCCGCACATTGCCAGCCTGACCGTTGGCCAGGCTGGCCGTATTGGCGTTTTCGTGGACGGTGGAAGACAGTTCTTCGACGCTGGCAGCTGTCTGCTCAAGGTTGGCGGCTTGTTGTTCGGTCCGGTCCGACAAATCCCGGTTACCCTTCGCCAGGCTTTTCCCCGCATGGGACACAAAGGCCGCGTTGCTGCGCACATTGGCGACCATGCCTGACACGGTACGGCCCAACTGGCCAATGGATACGACCAACTGCCCCAGTTCGTCGCGGCTACTCGGGTTCAATGACAGGCGAAGGTCTCCTGCGACCATTTGGTTAGCCGCATGTATGAGCTGCCGCAAATCCTGGGTAACGCTTTGATGCAGCGCGGCCAGACAGTAAAACAAAACGGCAGCGTCCACAAGGCACAGGACCAGTACGATTTCATACGCGACCCTGGAATCACTGCTGAAGAAAAACTGCCACACCACCACCAAAACCGGCATCGCCGCGAGAAACCCGATCAACGCGAACTTCAGTGGAAAAGGCAGACTTCGCATCACGCGAACACCCGGACCCATGAAACCTTCTATTGCCATACTAGTACCTTCGCAACGACCAATCTTATTGCACGATGTGCGAGCGCCTGATGCACCTTCGGCAGATTATCAACCCCCTATCAGCACGACTCTACCCCAGTGCGTCGTTGACCTGCTCGTGAAACTCCGCCAGACTGACCGCATTGCCGATTTCGCGCGGAAGCGCGTCCCGCACCGAAAACACCCCCAATATTTTTGACCCCGGTCCCACGATGGGGAGATGCCGAAAACCCCGTTCAATCATGATAAGCACCGCATCTGACACCAAAATTTCAGGGGCGACGCACTGTGGATTGCGGGTCATGATGTCGGTCACTGTCGTGGTTTGCGGGTTAAGCGCTTTGGCCAGCACGCGGGTCATCAGGTCACGCTCAGTCACGATACCCAGCAGAGTCCCTGGGGTATCCACAATTAACACACTGCCGCAATTGGCGCGGGTCATGACACAGGCTGCGTCCCAGACACTGGCGTTGGGCCCCAGGCTGACAACATGCCGTTGGGACATGGACTGAAATACGGTGCGTTCAGACATGGTCATCACCCCTTTCTTGGGTCAGTTATAGCGCTTCTCTCACCGCAATGCGGCATTAATCTTTTCCAGCGCCTTGGCTCCCGGACAGAGTTGCTCGGAACCCAGCGCATTCAAGGGCCTGTGTGTGGTGTTGAGCGCCATATGCAAATCGGTGGCAAGCGGGTCCACATAGAGCAAACCCGTCACCACTTCACCGCGGGCCTGGTGCTCCTGCATGTAGCTCATCGCCTTGTAGCGGTCGGTCGGGTCGTAATCAGGGTGCAGCTTGCGCAGGCGCAGCAATGAGCCATCGTGCTGCTGCACCTCCACCACATCGCCGGGCGCGTATTGGGTGGTGATTTCGCTGTGCATATCCATGAAATCGATACGACTGACTGCCTCGTTGTGCTGACGCACATAGTCGTAGCTCTTGGTGCTACCGCCGTGGTTGTTGAACGTGACGCACGGGCTGATCACGTCAATGAAGGCCGCGCCACCATGCGACATGGCGCCCTTGATCAGCGGCACCAATTGGGCCTTGTCACCAGAGAAACTGCGTGCCACATAGGTCGCACCCAACTGCAAGGCCAGCCCGACCAGGTCGACCGGGCTGTCACTGTTGATGACACCCTTCTTGCTTTTAGACCCGCGGTCCGCCGTGGCCGAGAACTGGCCTTTGGTCAGACCATAGACACCGTTGTTCTCCACGATGTAGGCCATGTTCACGCCCCGGCGCATGGCGTTGGCAAACTGCCCCAGGCCGATGGAGGCCGAGTCGCCGTCGCCGGAGACTCCCAGATACAGCAAGTCGCGGTTGGCCAGATTAGCCCCTGTCAGGACCGAGGGCATGCGGCCGTGCACCGTATTGAAGCCATGGGAGGCCCCCAGGAAATAATCTGGCGTCTTGGAGCTGCAGCCAATACCCGAGAGCTTGGCCACGCGGTGCGGCTCAATATCGAGCTCCCAGCAGGCCTGGATGATGGCGGCCGAAATCGAGTCATGCCCACAGCCCGCGCACAGGGTAGAGATACGTCCCTCGTAGTCCCGGCGGGTGTAGCCCACCTTGTTCTTTGTCAACGTGGGGTGGTGCAGGTGCGGTTTTGCGATATAGGTCATACAAGCTCCTTGCGGGCAGGCGCGGCGACCGATGGCGCGGCGGTCTCCACGCTCTTGCGAATGGCACTGCCAATGAACCGCGCCGTAATCGGCGTACCGTCGTAATGCAGCACACGGATCAGGCGTGCGGGGTCCACATCCAGTTCATTGATCAGCATGGAGCGCATCTGCGCATCGCGGTTCTGCTCTACCACGAACACCTTGTCATGGGCTGCGATGAACTGGTTGACCGACTCCGGGAACGGGAAGGCCTGGAGTCGCAACGCGTCCACATGGATACCGTCCGCCTCGAGCACATCCAGCGCTTCGCGCATGGCCGGGCTGGTCGAACCGAAGTAAATGACTCCAAAGGGCGTTTTTTGCGTCGCCTTGCGCAATACCGGTTGCGGAACCATGTCCGCCGCCGTCTTGAACTTGCGAATCAGCCGCTCCATGTTGTAGATGTAGTCTGGTCCGCGCTCGGAATACATCGCATAGGGATTGCGTGTGGTACCCCGCGTGAAAAAGCTGCCCTTGGTCGGGTGCGTGCCCGGCAGGGTGCGCCAGGGAATGCCGTCTCCGTCCACATCCTTGTAACGTCCGAAATCCTTACCTGCTTCCAGTTCGGCGGCTGTCATCACCTTGCCCGTGTCATAGGCCCTGGCATCGTCCCATACAAAGGGTTTGCACAGGCGCTGGTTCATGCCTATATCCAGATCGGTCATCACAAAGATCGGTGTTTGCAACCGGTCCGCCAGGTCCAATGCGGCCGCCGAATGGGTGAAACACTCATGTGGATCTTGCGGAAACAGCAGCACGTGCTTGGTGTCCCCGTGGGACGCGTACGCGCAGGACAGCAGATCGGCCTGTTGCGTGCGGGTCGGCATGCCGGTGGAGGGGCCGCCGCGCTGCACATTGATGATGGTGACCGGTATTTCGGCAAAGTAGGCTAGGCCGATGAACTCCGTCATCAACGACACGCCGGGACCCGACGTTGCCGTAAATGCACGTGCACCGTTCCAGCCCGCGCCCACCACCATGCCGATGGAAGCCAGCTCGTCTTCCGCCTGCACGATGGCGTAGTTGTGCTGCCCGGTCGCCTCGTCCACACGGAACTTGTCGCAGTACTTCTGAAAGGCTTCCGGAACCGATGACGACGGCGTGATGGGGTACCAGGCCGCCACCGTGGCACCGCCATACACGCAGCCCAGGGCGGCCGCGCTGTTGCCATCGGTAAAGATCTGGTCGCCCACCTTGTCGGAGCGGCGCACGCGCAGACCCAACGGGTACGCCATGTGCTGCTTGACGTAGTCGCGCCCCAAATGCAGTGCACGGATATTGGAGTCCAGCAGGCGCTCCTTGCCCTTGTACTGCTCGCCAAACAGGGTCTCGAAGACATCGGCATCCACGTCCAGCAGCACCGAAAGTGCCCCCACGTAGATGATGTTCTTGAACAGCTGGCGCTGGCGCGGATCGGTGTAGCTGGCGTTGGCAATCTCCGTCAACGGCACCGCCAGGGTGTGTACGTCCTCGCGAAACTTGTTGGGTGGCAGCGGCCGTGTGCTGTCGTAAAACAGGTAGCCCCCCGGCTCGATCTCGGCGATGTCGGCATCCCAGGTCTGCGGATTCATGGCCACCATCATGTCCACACCGCCACGTCGCCCGTGGTAGCCCTTCTCGCAGACGCGCGCTTCATACCAGGTCGGCATGCCCTGGATGTTGCTGGGAAAAATGTTGCGCGGGCTCACCGGCACACCCATGCGCATCACCGCCTTGGCAAACAGTTCATTGGCCGATGCCGACCCGGAACCGTTGACGTTGGCAAATTTGATAACGAAATCGTTGATGGCTTCCAGGCGCTTCATGATGTATGTACCCCCACGCTTGTCACTCCGTGTACTGCGCTGCCCCCCAAGGGGGCCCTCGCGCCTTGGGACGGCCCGGCGGCGCTCAATTCGTGTGCTCGAGCACTGTCGCGACAGCCCGGCCCAGCCTGTGTCGTATTCAAAAGAAACTTCTGCATGTCCCACGCACCGGTCGGACAGCGTTCGGCACACAGACCGCAATGCAGGCAGACGTCTTCGTCTTTCACCATGATGTGGCCGGTTTTCAGTTCCGCCGACACATACAGGTCTTGTGATGTATTGCTGGCCGGGGCCTTCAGGCGCCCCCGCAAATCGTCCTCTTCGCCGTTGGCGGTGAAGGTGATGCAATCCATGGGGCAGATGTCGACACAGGCATCGCATTCAATGCAGGTGTCGCGGTTGAACACGGTCTGCACATCGCAATTCAGGCAGCGGCTTGCCTCCTTGAAGGCGACCGCAGCATCAAAACCGAGTTCAACCTCCACGCGGATGCTGGCCAGTGCCTTTTCAGCGTCGGCCCATGGCACCTTGAAGCGGGTGTCATTGGACACATCGTTGCGGTAACTCCATTCGTGGATGCCCATCTTCTGGGACATCAGCTGGGTCAAGGGCGCAGGACGCTGCTCCACCGATTCGGCGTGCAGGAACCGGTCAATGGATACCGCCGCTTCATGCCCGTGTGCTACGGCGGTGATGATGTTCTTGGGACCGAAGGCGGCGTCCCCACCGAAGAACACATTGGCAACCGTGGACTGAAAACTGTCCTTTCCCAGCACGGGCAAGCCCCAGCGGTCAAATTCGATGCCGCAGTCGCGCTCAATCCAGGGAAAGGCATTTTCCTGGCCCACCGCCAGCAGCACGGTGTCACAGGCAAAAAATACATCGGGTTCGCCTGTGGGCACCAGGCTGCGCCGCCCTTTGTCGTCGTAGACCGCTCGCACTACCTCAAACGTCATTCCTGTCAGTTTGCCGTTGTCATGGTCAAAACTCTTGGGGACGTGGAAGTTGACGATGGGGATGCCTTCGTGCTGCGCGTCTTCCTTTTCCCAGGGTGATGCCTTCATTTCCTCGAAGCCGCTACGCACAATCACCTTGACATCAGTGCCGCCCAAACGCCGCGCTGAACGGCAGCAATCCATGGCCGTATTGCCGCCACCCAGCACAATGACACGGGGCGCTACGCTGGTGATGTGGCCAAACGACACGGATGCCAGCCAGTCGATGCCGATGTGGATATTGGCCGCCGCTTCTTTGCGACCCGGAATATCCAGCTCGCGGCCACGGGGAGCACCACAACCGACGAAGACCGCGTCATAGCCCTGGTCCAGCAAGCCCCGCATGGACTCCACCCGATGGCCGCTGACAAATTGGACACCCAGATCGAGCACATAGCCCGTCTCTTCGTCGATCACCGATTCGGGGAGGCGAAACCGCGGAATCTGGGACCGGATGAAGCCCCCCGCTTTGGCTTCGCTGTCAAACACGGTGACCTGGTAACCCAGAGGCGCCAGATCGCGGGCCACGGTGAGGGCGGAGGGCCCGGCCCCGACGCAGGCGATGCGCTTGCCGTTGCTGGGCGCAACCGTTGGCATGCGCGACTTGACATCGTCCTTGTGGTCTGCCGCTACGCGCTTGAGCCGGCAAATGGCGACCGGTTCCGGCGTCTCGCCATTGTTTTCCTCCACCCGCCCACGCCGGCACGCTGGCTCGCAGGGTCGGTCGCAGGTTCGCCCCAGCACGCCGGGAAAAACATTGGACACCCAGTTGATCATGTAGGCATCGCTGTAGCGACCCTGGCCGATCAGCCGGATGTATTCAGGAACGGGGGTGTGGGCCGGACAGGCCCATTGACAATCAACGACTTTGTGAAAGTAAGCCGGAGCGGAGATATTGACGGGTTGCAAAGCTGCCTCCTTGGCCCGTGAACACTGAAGAACATCAGTTGCACAGGGTTGGTGCAGTCTACGGCGATGCGCACGGAAGTGGGTTCGGGAAACCCCTCAAACCACGCCCCATTTGTTGCTTTTATGATCTTAGTCAAGAAAATGATGGTCGGTATCAGTCGCGCTGGGAGAAGAAACTCAGAATCCGCCCCAACAGATCCCCATGGTTGCCAACCGGTTGACCTGAACGGGCCAGCAGAACACTGAGCTCCGCATTGCGCGCCTCGACAATGGCAGTCATCTCCTTCGCTATTTCGGGACGTTGCTGCAACACCTGGGCAAATCCCTCTTTGTCAAGACGGTAGCAATCCACCGCCTTGCACGCAATGACGGTTGCACTGCGTGCCTCCCCGGTCAGCATGCCCATCTCGCCAAAGATGGCACCGTCGCGCAGTGTGGCCACTGGCAGGCGCCCGTCGGGCCCGTCCACCAACACCTTGGCCTCCCCCCGGATGATGAGGTACAGCCAATGGGCCACTGCACCCTGCCGGGTAATGATGTCGCCGGCCGCAAACGGCGCATGGATCAGGTGCCCGGCAAGCATCTGCTGCTCTTGCGCAGGCAACTGTGCGAACAGTTCGGTGCGGCGAATGGCCTCCAGCCGCCGGTCAAAATCGCGTTGCCCGGCGGCCGCACGCCAGCTGTCGTTCTCGTTGACCATCAGGTGTTCTTCCTGGGTCACCCCCGGTCGAACCCCAGCACGTGCCAGGGCGGCCAGTGCATGAACCCGAACCGACGAGTCGCCCGGATCGTCGAAACGCGGGTCGCCCAGCCAATACCGCAAGGTATAGCGGCAGTAGCCGGAGGTCACATCGCTCAGGATGGCGCTGGGCGGTGGTTCGGTCAGCACATGCGGTATTTCAGCGTCCAGAACGGCATGCTCCAGTGCCCAGATCACTTTCTCGGGATCGGCCCCGGATTCGATATTGAATTGCACCGCACGCCGCCACGCAAAAGGTGTATCCACCGAGCCGCGCATGACCGTAAAACGGTTCTTCATGAGCCAGCTGTTGGGCACCATCACGAGTTCGCGGTTGCGGGTTTCGATGGCGGTAAAGCGCCAGTGCACATCGGTCACTCGCCCGCTGATATCGTCCAGACGAACCCAGTCACCCACGCGCAAGGAGTTGTCGAGCTGTAGCGTTACCCCACCCAGCACATTGCCCAAGGTGTCCTGCATCGAAAACGCCAGGACCGCCGTAATGACCGCCGACGTCGTAAACAGCTGGGAGGGATCCACACCGGACAGGCGCAGCCATAAAAGCCCCCAGGCAATCGACAATCCGGTGAACGTCAGGTCGTGCGCGATGCGGGGAACGCTGAGCCCCAGCGCTGGCAAGGCCCCCCGAAACACCACCGTCGCCAGCAAGTGAATGCTGGCCAGCCCCCACAGGATCACCGCCGCGCCCATGGCAGTGGTTGCGACCATGGGGTGCAGCTGTAACCGGGACACCGCAGCCAGTGCCACAACCGACAGCGCAACGATCACCCACGTGACCCGCAACGCCCGGCGTTCCACCGGTCGCACCATGCGAAAGACAAAGGCGATGGCCACAACGCCCAGCAAGGCCCACCACAACTCTTGCTGGCGCGCCAGCAGCATATCCAGAACGCTCATCCGCAGATGTTAGCGGCTCTGCCCCGGGTGCGCCAGTTGTGAAAATGCCTTGACCACCTCGGGTGGCGCCTGCACCAGTTCAATCAACACGCCTTCACCGGCAATGGGAAACTCGTCGTTGCTCTTGGGGTGCAGGAAGCAGATGTCAAAGCCCGCCGCACCGGGGCGGATGCCACCGGGCGCAAAGCGCACACCCTGGGCGGTCAGCCACTCCACGGCAGTGGGCAAGTCATCAATCCACAGGCCGACGTGGTTCAACGGCGTGGTGTGCACCGCGGGTTTCTTCTCTGGGTCCAGCGGCTGCATCAGGTCCACTTCAACCTTGAACGGTCCGGCGCCGATGGCGCAGATGTCTTCATCCACGTTTTCGGACTCGCTGCGGTAGGTTCCGGTGACTTCCAGCCCCAACATGTCCACCCACAGCTTTTGCAGGCGCTTCTTGTCGGGGCCACCAATGGCGATTTGCTGGATGCCCAGCACGTGAAAAGGACGTTGCATAGTGATTAACTCCACCTTCGCGTTCAGGCGAATTCAACAATCGGTTGGTCAACCGTAAGCGATTCACCCTTGGCCGCCAGCACCTTGCCCACGACGCCGTCCGCGGCTGCGAACAGCACATTCTCCATCTTCATGGCCTCGATCACCGCCACGCGCTCGCCAGCCTGCACTTTTTGGCCCGGCACCACGGCCACATCCACCAGCAGACCCGGCATGGGCGACAGCACATAGCGGCTCATGTCGGGCGGCGCCTTGTGCGGCATCAGCGCGTGCAACTCGGCCATGCGTGGCGACACCACCAGGGCATCGATACGGGTGCCGTTGTGTTGCAGGCGCAGTGCCAGCGGGTTCTTGGGCGTGCCACGCTCCACCTGGGCGGTGAACGGCACACCGTTGACCGTGCCGGTGATGGCAATGTCGTTGATGCGCGAATTGCTGCGGATCTCGTAGCTGCTGGCGCCTATACGCACGCGGGCTGAACCGGTCTCGCCGACAAACTCGTCCACGTGCACCGGGGTGTAGGCATGGTTGCCATCCTGCGCCAGGGTCACCACCACGTAGTCCTTGCCCGCCTGCACGCTGTAGCCCGGCAACTGTCCGCTGATGCCGGCTGCACGTTCGCGCGACTTGCGGCGCACAAAGGCCGCCAGCGCCAGCAGGAAGGAAGGGTCTTCATGCGGTACGTCCTCGGCCGAGAAGCCCTTGCCGTAGTTCTCGGCAATGAAACCGGTGTTGAAGTCACCTGACACAAAGCGTGGGTGTGCCAGCAAAGCGGCCTGGAACGGAATATTGCTGCTGATGCCGCGAATGACAAAACCGTTCAGCGCCTCGCGCATCTTGGCAATGGCATCGTTGCGGTCAATGCCGTGCACGATCAGCTTGGCGATCATGGAGTCGTAGAACATCGGAATCTCGCCGCCATCCTGCACGCCGGTGTCGACGCGCACGCCCAGCCAATCCAGGGTGTTGGACTGGAACATGGTCTGCTCGGGCGGTGTAAAGCGCACCAGGCGGCCAGTAGAGGGCAGGAAGTTGCGGAACGGGTCTTCGGCATTGATACGGCACTCGATGGCCCAGCCGTTGCGTTTGACTTCGGCTTGCGTCAGCGGCAATTTTTCGCCCGCCGCCACACGGATCATCAGCTCCACCAGATCCAGCCCGGTGATGCATTCGGTCACCGGATGCTCCACCTGTAGGCGGGTGTTCATTTCCAGGAAGTAGAAGCTCTGGTCCTTGCCGACCACGAACTCCACTGTGCCCGCGCTCTGGTACTTCACGGCCTTGGCCAGGGCCACGGCCTGCTCGCCCATGGCCTTGCGGGTGGCCTCGCTGATGAAGGGGCTGGGGGCCTCTTCAATGACCTTCTGGTGGCGGCGCTGGATGGAGCACTCGCGCTCGTTCAGGTACAGCACGTTGCCGTGGCTGTCACCAATCAGCTGGATTTCGATGTGGCGGGGCTCCTCGACAAACTTCTCGATGAACACGCGGTCGTCGCCAAAACTGTTGCGCGCCTCGTTCTTGCAACTGGTGAAACCTTCAAAGGCTTCCTTGTCGTTGAACGCCACACGCAAGCCCTTGCCGCCGCCGCCGGCCGATGCCTTGATCATCACGGGGTAGCCAATGCCCTTGGCAATCTCGACCGCGCGCTCTGGTGTGTCGATGGCGTCGTTGACGCCGGGGATGCAGTTCACACCGGCCGCGCCAGCCAGCTTCTTGGACTCGATCTTGTCGCCCATGGCGCCTATGGAGTAGTGCTTGGGGCCAATGAAGACAATGCCCTCTTCTTCCACACGCCTGGAGAACTCGGCGTTTTCGCTCAGGAAGCCGTAACCGGGGTGCACGGCCTGCGCGCCGGTCTGCTTGCAGGCGGCAATGATCTTGTCGGCCAGCAAATAGCTCTCACGGCTGGGCGCCGGGCCAATGTGAACGGCCTCGTCGGCCATCATCACGTGGCGGGCATCCTTGTCGGCCTCGGAATAGACAGCCACGGTCTTGATGCCCATCTTGCGGGCGGTGGCGATGACGCGGCAGGCGATTTCGCCGCGGTTGGCGATCAGAATTTTGGTAAACATGTGGTGATCCTTTTCTTGTTCTAAGGCGTGATCAGAGTGGGATGTTCCCGTGCTTGCGCCACGGGTTTTCCAGCTTCTTGTCCTTCAGCATGACCAGGCTGCGGCAGATGCGCTTGCGGGTCTCGGAAGGCAGGATCACATCGTCAATAAAGCCTCGGGCGCCAGCCACAAACGGGTTGGCAAAACGGGCCTTGTACTCGGCTTCCTTGGCGGCCAGTTTGGCCGGATCACCCTTGTCTTCACGGAAGATGATTTCCACCGCACCCTTGGCGCCCATGACCGCGATCTCGGCATTCGGCCAAGCCAGGTTCACGTCACCACGCAGGTGCTTGGAGGCCATCACGTCATAGGCGCCGCCGTAGGCCTTGCGGGTGATGACGGTGATCTTGGGCACGGTGCACTCGGCATACGCATACAGCAGCTTGGCGCCGTGCTTGATGATGCCGCCGTACTCCTGCGAGGTGCCGGGCATGAAGCCGGGCACGTCGACAAAGGTGATCACCGGGATGTTGAACGCATCGCAAAAACGTACAAAACGCGCGGCCTTGATGCTGCTCTTGATGTCCAGGCAGCCAGCCAAAACGAGCGGCTGGTTGGCCACGATGCCAATCGTCTGGCCATCCATGCGGGCAAAGCCGATGATGATGTTCTTGGCGTACTCGGGCTGGATCTCAAAGAAGTCGCCATCGTCCACGGTCTTGACGATCAGCTCCTTCATGTCATAGGCCTTGTTGGGGTTGTCGGGCACCAGGGTGTCCAGACTCCGGTCCATGCGGTCTATGGGGTCGCCGCTCTTGCGCACCGGTGCCTTCTCGCGGTTGCTCAAAGGCAGGTAGTTGTAGAGGCGGCGCAGCATCAGCAGCGCCTCCACGTCGTTCTCAAACGCCAGGTCGGCCACGCCGCTCTTGGTAGTGTGGGTCACGGCGCCGCCCAGTTCTTCGGCGGTCACTTCCTCGTGCGTAACCGTCTTCACCACTTCGGGGCCGGTCACGAACATATAGGAGCTGTCCTTGACCATGAAGATGAAGTCCGTCATCGCAGGCGAATACACTGCGCCGCCGGCTGATGGCCCCATGATCATGCTGATCTGTGGAATCACGCCGCTGGCCATGACATTGCGCTGGAACACATCGGCATAACCGCCCAGCGACGCCACGCCCTCCTGGATGCGC
>Ga0208509_1000186_pt1 | contig 26160 bp, 19 predicted proteins | sample LakWasMeta7_HOW4_2_FD_183857 | JGI IMG/M metagenome (GOLD analysis project Ga0208509, IMG submission 183857) | Freshwater sediment methanotrophic microbial communities from Lake Washington under simulated oxygen tension - Sediment Metagenome... | ecosystem: Environmental > Aquatic > Freshwater >...
TTAGAGGGCGCGCTCAACAAGGCGGGATTGCTGAGCGCAAAGCGATGATAGACCGTGATTCGAAACTGTCGATCAGCCGTCAGGCCGACTTGCTCAATATCAGTCGGGGTAGTGTCTATTATTTGCCCAAACCCGTCTCGGAGCGTGATCTGGACATCATGCGACGATTGGATGAACTGCATTTGAAACACCCGTTCATGGGTACCAGAATGTTGCGCGATCAATTGCACGAGCAAGGCATCGCGGTGGATCGCAAGCATATCAAAACCCTGATGCAGCGGATGGGTATTGAGGCGCTGTATTGTAAGCCCAACACCAGTAAGAAGCAGCCGGGACATGAAATCTATCCTTACTTGCTGCGCGGCATGGCGATCCATCGTGCCAATCAGGTCTGGGCACTGGATACGACCTATATTCGTCTCGCCAAAGGTTTTGCTTACTTGACGGCCGTGGTGGATTGGGCCAGTCGCAAAGTCTTGGCGGCCAAACTGGCGATTACCCTGGAAGCCTGTCATGCCGTCGATGTCCTTCAGGACGCGTTCAGGCGGTACGGCACACCCGAGATCGTCAACACGGACCAGGGCAGTCAATTTACCGCACAGGCGTTTGTCGATACGGTGCTGGAAAACGGTTGCCGGCTGAGCATGGACGGCCGGGGTGCCTGGCGGGATAATGTCTTCGTCGAACGCGTGTGGCGGTCGGTGAAATATGAGTGTGTTTATCTACACGCTTATGATTCGGTCGCTCAGGCGAGAGCCTCGATCATGCAGTATGTGGAGTGGTACAATCGATCCAGGCCACATTCCAGTCTGGATCGAAAAACACCTTATCAGGCTTATACCGGTCTGTTGCCACCGGTCAAAATGGCAGTCTAATCAACAGCAGGGATTCCACTTTAAATCCAATGATTGCTGTTCAAACGTTTGGGGCCACCTCTATCGGCGCAAAATTCAGTCAGAGCATAGATCCATTCCCGCTTAGTGAGCATGGGGTTGGGCGCCTCGGTAAGAGGGCAAGCAATATCCGGATCATTCTCGTCAGCGATCAAATAATCACGTACTATTTTAGCTGTTAAAATTGGCAACTCTTGCCCCGCTTCTTCAAAACCTTTCTTTACAAATGAGGGTAGTGGTGGAACGCAAATCGACCAGCCTTCGGCCAAGAAAGGTTCTACCAATCGATCGTGCCATTTTTTTGGTAAATCATCTACGTCGTCATTAAGACTATGCCAATGAAATCCTCCAGCATTGAGACCACGAATAATAGGCTTTATTGCGGCTGCTCGATAGAACCCTGTGAGAAGCGATTGGTCGACATTATCTGGCATGGATGGGTAGCGAGGCCAAAGGTCATACGGTGTTGCGTTTTTTTCAGCATCTCCTGTAATCTGTTCCAACAGCCGAACCCATGCCTCAGCAACAGCGTATTCCATTAGTGACTTGTTCCAGTCAAATCGATCATGCGTGTTTTCTCCTACCTCGGCAGAACGGGTTATTCCACGTCGGTTCGAGCTGAGGTCGAACCAGCCATGTAACCAAACGGGCCAATCGGTTGGCTCTGGCAGAGGGAGAAAACATGCCAATCCTCCAGAAATTTTTTCTGGTCGTATTCCACTCTTTAAGGTGGCTGCTCCTGCCCATGGGAGCGCTTTCTCTCTATGTTTACAGACCTTAAGAGCATCTTCTAACAGACGATTATCAGATCCTCGAAACAGCCCAGTTGTAACAGCCCATATTTCTTCTCGTTCTACCTCGTCGATACCCTTTAAAATAAACGAATGATCATATTGCTCCACAGGGAGCGGCTCGTCCGATTTCAGCCATTTCTCAAGCAGCTCCTCAGGATTACCCTTTACCATTTCTCTTATAATCGACCGATGCCGATCAACTTCGGATTGATTAATTGTAGATAGCCAGTATCTAAGATGGTCCGTACCATCGGGATAAATCTCTCGAATTTCTAGTGTAGTGACTGAACGTAAGAAAAGAAGCATTGGTGGGCCGACATGTTGCAGTTCTTCTAGAATGGCCTCAAAATCTTCCTTCGTAAAAGGATCTTGACTGATTTCACTTAGCTCTGCATCAGTATCAGAGCGCAAGGGCAGCCGAAATACAGTGCCGGTAAAGCATTTATCGCTAGGTTTCAAGCCTGCAACATAAAAGGTTTTAATCCAATCTGGCCATTGCTTTACAACACCAGGAACTTTCCATGCTATTGCATTTTTTCCCTTACTTTTAACTTGTTCTATCCTACGATGAGGGTCAAACCAAGCGATTTTATCTCGGGTTAGCAGGCTTGGATTATCGGACGCACTATAGGAAGTATTAAATCCCAGCCCGAAACGTCCCGTACGTTTTGAATCGCGCAATTTACCGCTGTCCCCAATACGCTGAATATGCTCGAAATCATCATCTGTGAATATTTGATCGTTGACAAACAGCAGAGCTGGACCTAGGGCGACCTCCATGGCTTTATCCTCAAATGATCCATCATGGCTCCGACGGTCGTAGATAACTTTGAGTGTTGATGCGCCAGCATCATCTGCGTTTTGAAGAAATTCTTTAATAAGACCTAAGCCCTTTGGGTAATTTCTCACTAAGTCACGAAGTCGATCAGTAATTCTCTCGTTTTGATCAAAATCGATCTCTTCTAGATATGGATTATCTAACATAGTAGAATTTTTCTTGTTATTAAGTATGATTAATTAGAAGTGATTGAATATAGCCAAAACACTGAGGGTTGACCAATTTTTTGCAAAATAGCGTGGAAAATTTTTCAGAATGATAAGAAAAATGGTGTCAAAATTTACTAGTTGCTTATAACTATGTCATTGGTTTAGTTATTAATGTCTATTCTATGTTTTTATAATCGTGAATCGCCTGGGGACTAACAGGATATGTACCTGTGAACCTCTTGTAAGGTACTTGTTAATCATATTGCTATGGCTAACAAGGGGCTTTTGTATTATTAATAGATAAACTGAAAAGTCTTACACGAATCCAGGATCATCTACAAGCTGGGTTTATTTCGGCAGAATTTCGTTTAAACGCTTGCAATTTTATTTTTTGATGTTTTTACATCGATTGGCTCGTTAATATTAACTCGCTCTTTATAGAGAACTAGCGGCCTCTAAGATATTTGCACAACCAGTAAATTGACTAATGCGACTCAATACCCGAGCATTGATTTGGAGATTTGCTGTCTAGGGCTGGTGACTCTGTTTCTGTGCTTCCATTGGATTAAAGGCGTTTGTTTGTTGATTGTCTTACTGACTCTTCTCGAAGCCTATGCACTGCCTGATTAAGATGCTCCCCTGACAAACAATCTAGATAGTGCTTACCTTCGGCACGTAATAGGGTATCTTGAATCTCTGCGCGACCCAAAAATAGAGGTTTACGATAGAGGTCACAAGAAGGTTTTAAATCAAAAAACTCCAGGATTCGAGGAAGTAATGTTGAGGGAGGGAGACGTACCTTGCGGCCTTCCTCTCTCCAACGCCCCCATTTGCTGGCAGTAGTTATATTACGTCCCGTGAACTTGGCCAGTCGAACAACTGTTCCTCGTCCCTGGCGCTTAATTAAATACGTAAGATTTTCAGCAAAAACCATCTTTGGATCACGGAGCCACAACTGCCAAAGTGGTGTATGCCAAGAATCCTCATCAAGACAAACACTTGTCACCTTAGAGAATCGCGCGTTCCACTTGGATTCAATCTGCTCACGACTATTACAACGAATATCGCCTATAAACCAAGAGGTATCTTCAATGTAGGTTTCCCATTGAGTGCGTTCAATACCAAAAATCTCGCAGGTTGCCTTGATGGCATCCTCCTGGGTGAAGTCGGCAACATTTTCGAGGGCCCATGCTAGGCTGAGTAACTGTTCTGAACCGCTTGGTAACATCATCGCTGAATTATACCGGCAGCATTAACTTCCATAAATAACCAAAAACGGCAGTATTGACTATTAAAAACGGCAGCATTATTATGTGTCCATGATGCAAACGACGCTTTTCCCTCCTCAGCAGGAGGTTCTCAATCATGGCATCCTTGACCTTGGATTTTCGTCAGTCCTTTCCTTATCCACAGGTGCTGGAAAGACCACGTTAGCCGAGATCGGAATGGATCGGACCTTAGTCCGCGGCGAACGGGTGGTCTACCTTACCCCGCTTAAGGCTTTGGCTGAAGAGAAAATTGCTTCATGGTGTGACCGCTGGCCTGGACGCAAAGTCGGCATCTTCACTGGGGACTACGAGGCCTCCTCCGTGCCAGTGCCTTACAGAGATGCCGAGGTGTTGATATGCACCTATGAGCGATTGGACGGTATTCTACGCTACTGGCAACGGCATTTGGCTTGGTTGTCCCAACTTGGTTTAGTGGTAGTCGATGAATTCCATCTGTTGATGGATCCAAGTCGTGGGCCACGACTCGAGGGGACAATCTCGCGACTGCGTCGAGTGAATCCCTTCTGTCGTGTAATGGGTCTGTCGGCGACCGTCAGCAATCATGCCGAGCTAGCCGCCTGGCTGGACGGTGTGTCCTACCACAATACCTGGCGAGCTGTGCCACTCGAGCATGAAGTACGTCGATTTAAACGTTTAGCAGACAAAGCAGGGATAATCGTTGAAATTGTCGCCGAGACCGCAAGCGAGGGTGGGCAAACTCTGGTTTTCGTATCAAGCCGGCGCCGGGCTGAGCAAATTGCCGCGCAAGTATCGGCTGCAGGCTACCCAGCAACCCATCATCATGCAGGCTTAAACCTAGACGTTCGTCGAGTTGTCGAATCCAATTTCCGAGCCGGGCTTCTGGCCTGTCTGGTAGCCACTCCTACTCTAGAGATGGGACTGAACCTGCCATGCCGCACAGTAGTGATCGCCGATAATACTCGTTGGAATGGTGAGGCCTTTGAGCCACTACCGGTATGGAACTATCTGCAGCGGGCTGGACGGGCTGGTCGTCCCGGCCAAGACGGAGTAGGGCGCGCTATTCTGCTCGCGCCAATGTGGGCACGCGGGCTATTGGACTACGGGGTGGTCACACCCGAACCGATTCGCAGTCGTCTCACTAAGCCGGCTAGCCTTGCGGAGCAGATTCTGATCGAGGTCGCTAGTCGGTCGTGCCGCACCCGAGCCCAGCTCGCTGGTGCTTTTCTGCCCAGCACCTTGGCTTTTCGACAAGATCCAAGTATCACAGACCGATTCGCGGATTGCCTGGATGACTTGCTATCGTCTGGGCTTATGAGCGAAGATCAGTCCGCTATCTTGCACCCCAGTCTGGTGGGGTGGGTGGCCGTGCGGCACCAATTATCTCCTGCCACAGCCAAGCACCTATTGAGTATTTCCGATCTGGAAAAGCTCCAAGTTCTGACAGCCTTCGATTTGTTGCTCCATCACTGTTGGGATGGCGATTTGCAGCCGCAATTACCGGTTTCGATTGAAGTGATAGATGCTTTAGAAGACCTGATTCGCAATATCCCAAGTTACTTATTAGATTCCGCGCCTCCAGCATCACTATCTCCAAGGGCCTGCGCGGCTGGAGTGTTGATGGCAACTTTGGCTTGGCACTACGTCCAGGGGTTAGGTCCTGCGAAGATATGCGAATTTCTAGATATATACGTCAGTGATGCGGAAGTATTGCGACAGAACCTAGTGCGCATGCTACAAGCCAGTGCCGACTTGCATCAAGCCATCGATCCGATCACCGATGCTACTGAGCGTCAACTGCGCGAGCAATTCTGTGGCTCGTCCCTTGCCAGTAGAATTCGTCGTCTTGGCATTCAACTGGAACACGGATTGCCTGGTGATGCAGTTTACCTGACACTCATCCCAGGCTGCGGCGGCCGATTCGCTCGGCGCTTACTTGAGGCAGGCATTACCGACCTTGAAGACCTCTGCAATCAAGAACCAGCTGACCTAGCAGTTATTCCGGGCATTGGTCCTAAACGAGCCCAAGCTTGGATCGAAGCCGCAGAGCGCTTAATCAAGGAGTTCGAGCCGGACACACCTCCAGTCCCTCCTTGCCGCTCGCGTTCGATCGCTGTGCCCTCCGATTGGCCTCGGGATATAGACCCCGGTCGCTTACAACGGGCTTCGACGCTTAAGGTCGATGGCGGTCCACGGACCTACTGGGTCAGCGGTGGCGCAGAAGAGCATTCTATACAGGGAGATGTCTGCGATTGTGCTGACTTCGCCCAGCACGAAGCCGGATGGTGGTGCAAGCACCGGTTGGCGGTGGGGCTGGCGAACAAAGACCGGAAGCTTAAAGCTTTGGCTGAGCGGCTCACAGATCTCAGGCCGCCACGGAGTTTGGCAGGGCATCTAGCAGACCTAACCCTTGGGCGGAGGTGGCAATATGTCTGAGCAAATACCTCAAATTCTCATCACACGTCGGGGGAAACTACAACTGCCAGCCTTCTTTCCAGTGACCACCTTTGGTAACAAATATCCCCTCGATCGCTTGATTCGGCCCTACCTGCCTCGGCTCTGCCAAGGTGTTTTGGTTTCTCATCATTACGCTTCCCATCTTGACGAGAACCCAATCGAGCATCCTGGAGTACCTCTTTTCATTGACTCCGGTGGATTTGCTTTGCTTTTCGATGGTTCCAAACTGTCAAAACATAATGGTACGTTCGGCATTAACACCCACGGTGGTGACAGCATTACACCCGATCAGGTGCTTGAACGGCAGATGCGGCACGCCGAGATCGGAGCCACCCTGGATTTCCCGATTCCACCTGATTGTGAATCGAAGAGGGAGCGTAATCAACGCTTTAAAGCAACACTGACTAATGCAGAGTGGGCCTTGTGCAATAATCGTCGGACGGATCTACTCCTCTACGCTAGTCTACAATGTTGGGATGCCGACTCGGCACGCGAGGCTGCACGTGTTTATGCTCAAATGCGCCATCACAATCGTACCTTTGCCGGTATCGCTATTGGTGGGATGGTGCCGCGCCTTCGCGACTCTGAATATGTTCGAAGCGTTATCGAAGCAGTTCGCGCAGAGTGGACTGGACCGATTCATGTCTTCGGAGTCGGCAGCCCAATTATGGTCCGTAACTGCCTAATCTGGGGTGCCAATAGTACTGATTCTAGCTCCTACGTGAAATACGCTGCTGACGGACGCTCACTTAATCCTCGCATGCCGAAAGTGCCAGAAGCACAGCTCTCACCTCTTGGACGAATGCAGTTGGCTTTACGTAACTTGGCGTATTTGCTAGATCCCTTGAATGATCAGCTACCTTTATCAGCAGTCAGTGGAAGGGCATTTATCGTAGAAGATAATCTGACATGAACCGTATCTTCGCTGGTACCATTGGCTCTGATACCCGACCTGCAGCAAATTTGCCACGTGTTCCTGCTCGGTGGCAGGAAGTGCTGTCAATCTGGTGTCCGCTTGGCTTGCGCCCGATCCAGTTACAGGCATTGCCCTCCATCATAGGAGGCCATCAACATCTCTTGATTACTGCGCCGACGAACTCCGGCAAGAGCTTATGCGCCCATGCCGAATTGATTCGTTGCTGTATGTCGGGGCAGCGCGCAATTCTGATTGAACCGATGCGAGTCATTGCTAACGAACAGACCGATACGCTGACCACGTTGATCCAGCAGTTGGCGCCAACGCTGGGTCGCAGTCCATCCGTTCGCCTGAGCACCGGTGAATTTCGTAGTACTGACGAATTTATATCCGATCCACCTCCCGAAGATGGCGAGATTCTAGTCGTCACTCCAGAACGACTTGAATTGCTGATACGCAACCCAGAGCACAATGATTTTATTGCCAGTATTGGCTGCGTGGTGGTTGATGAAGCGCATCTACTCATTGACTCACGACGTGGCCATACACTGGAAAGTCTTATCACCGGACTCTTACTCTTAGCCGAAGATCAGCAACGCCTTCCTCCGCGCTTCGTGCTGCTTTCGGCGACCCTGCCAGAACCCCAGCGAATCTGCGCTTGGCTGGGTGGTGCTGAACATATTGCTACCGATGATCGCTACCCCTCACTAAGCACTTGGGTCGAAGGTGTTACCGATAAAGCATCTGCCGAAGCGGTCATTCTTGCCGAGTGTCGACAAGCCCTTAGCGATCCGTCAGCAAGTATCTTGATTTTCGTCTACAAGACGGCCGACACCGAGGCTTTAGCAAAGTCTCTTTCTAAAGAACTGGGCCAACCAGTTGGCTTTGCACACAGTCAAATGCCCAGTGCGACCAAGGCAACTACCATTAAGTCTTTCACCGATGGTGGCTATCGGGTACTGGTGGCCTCATCAGCTTTGGCCATGGGGGTTAACTTACCTTGTACCATGGTGATCATCCGCGACACCCACTATCCAGGAGTAGGACCAGTCCCTGTTCATCAACTCCGCCAAATGTGCGGACGAGCTGGACGTGGCGACCATCCAGGTACTGCTCTGGTACTCGTACAGAATATAGATGAGCGTGGAGTTGGGACGCTTGCTAAAGACCTTATTTCCGGAGAGTTACCACCATTTCCAGAAAGACCTGCTTGGCATAAACAGTTGGATCTGCCTAACATGGCTGATCGAATCGCTTCGGTCATGGTGCGTTATCAAGACCGCGGTGCTGACCTTGCATTCCTTCGCTCCTGGTGTGGTCGGTCACTTCGTGGTGGCGATATCGTCGAACATCTTCCAGCAATTCTCGATTGGTTAGACTGGTGGAAACTGGCATCTACTGCTCATATCAATTACAACGATGGTCGTTGGAGACTAACTCTGGGAGGGCAGATTGCCTCAACCCATGGGCTGCCGCTTCGCATAGCCGGGGGCACGCTTCAACTCTGGCGAGACCTGTTACAAGTTGACCCCAAAGATCAGCTTCTTGATGATTGGTCCGCCTTCGATCATCTGCTCATCGTTGAACTACTTACCGACCGTGCGCCATCGCTGCGACGTGACAGTGCTGATTTGATCAACGGCATTCAGGGTTGGATGGAACAACATGTGGCCCGCCACAAAAGCATGTTATGGCGCGAATGGTTCTACTACTCTGACAGTAAGGGTGAAGAGATTCTTGGCTCGCTGGGAATTACTGATGCCAAAGATAGACCTTTGCACGGAGAGCCTGCTCAGAAATTCATCCGACAAGCCTTACTAAGGACCATCGTGCTGAGCGAGCGCATGCGCGGAGTATCTAGCGATCAGCTGACCCGACAATGGCGCCTGACCAACTTTGCTGGCATTGAGGAAGATCTGCGTGATCACCGTATTTGGCTTAGCCATGGCATAGCCCAGTTGGCCGATTGGCCTCTACTTTCTTGGCACTGCAATCATGTCCTGGAAGTTGACGATCTACGTAAGCAACGGATCAAGCAGATACTTGGCAAGATTCGATTCCATGCATTGTCGTGTTGCGGCTCTCTCTCAACCTGTTCACCTTTAGGAGCGCTGTTGCCTGGGCTGCGACAGCAAGGAGGAAAAATGCATGTGGGCATTGGTACACTTCGTAAGCTGGAAGCGGCCGGCATTGCGGACTTGGCTGCGCTATTGCGCATGAGTATCGATGATTTGGTCAGTCATGGTATTAGACGTGACCTTGCACAACAGGTGGTCTCCTTCTGTAGGGTCGCACTGCGTTGATGCTTATCGCGCAGCAGTGTGATTGAGTCGAGCGGCGCTACGGTGCATAAAAGTTTCGACGTTGGCTTTTGGGGTTCGGCTTAATTGCGCAATAAAATTCACGTCCGGCTCGTAACCAGGCAGACGCGAGTTGATATGCTGAATAAGATACTTCCATAATTCTACGGTCATCAGGCAATCGGCCAATGCTCGGTGCGCACGCATTCCACTAGGCTTAGCCAAACCAAGGTGCTCAACCAAAGTACCCAGTTTATGGCTGCCAGTGTCCTGTACGAGCCGACGTGCCAATAACATCGAGCACAGGAAAGGTGGCTCACAGGTAACCCCGGCTCTACTCATTTCAGCTTCGAAAAAGCCTCGATCGAACGAGGCATTGTGTGCAATGCAGGGAAAGTCGCCAATTATTTCTCGAAGCTTCGGCATAACCTTTTCGGGAGCCGGCTTGCCTTTGACCATGGCTGTTGAGATTCCGGTTAGTTCTGTGATGTATGATGGAATACGGACCCCGGGATCCATCAACTCGCTGAAGGTGTCAACAACCGTGTGGTTTTGAACCAACACAACTCCCACTTCAATGGTACGATCAAACCGTGGCGACAGCCCGGTAGTCTCAAAATCGATGACTGCATAGGTGTGCATGCTTGGCCTATTCGAAAAACTTATCAGGTTCCGGGTTTGTATCCTGGCAGACGTGGTGCGATCTCGGTTTTGAAGTCTGGGCACCAAGTCCGAGCATCACATGCAGCGCAGGTGCCTTCATCCGAGCAATTGCGGTCCCAAGCATTCATGATGGTTCCGCCATGAAACTCCCGACCACGGCAGGTTTCGATCCATTCGACCACCTCATCAAAAGACTTCAAAGCGTCAGGAATACGGCTCTTACCCGTTTTAGGATCATCCACTGGAACGATGCGTAAGGATCGTTGCAAGCGTAACTCCCACGGAATTGGGCTGGGTATTAACTCCTTACTGGCCGCCAACGCGGCAGCCCCATCCTTGCCAGACGCCGATTCGATTATGGCGGCTGCCTCACGTCGTTGATCGCGACAGATATTTAACCAAGTCTTGATGTCTTCCTCGGTAAACTCGATGTCGGTTTGCTTGGCTTTAACCTCTTTACGCAGATCTTCCAAGTCACTGGCTAACGGCAGCAGTTCATTAATGTAAAGAATCAACCCCGCTTTGACCGGATGGGCATCAGGCTGACGACCACGTAAGTCCGCATAAGTCAGTACCTGCCATTCGTATTGATCCCAAAGACTTGGGTGTTTTGGAGTGGCCTTGCCAGAAGGTAACGCAGGGCGTCGACTTCCCTTGTAATCGATAATGACTTCAAAATGATCAGGCACGCTGCCAAGACAATTTTTGACCATCTCTACGATGGGGTTATCCGCCACATCAGGTTTAGCTAATTCGATATCAGTAACCACGTCGATCACACCCACCATTTCGTACCGATCAGCTTCCCGGAAGCCCACCCCCGCTGGAAAGGGAGGTAGTTCGCGGGCTCCCGTCAATCGAACCTCGCTTCGGTGGATGAGTGGAAAGAGTATCTGTGCCAACTCAGTGAGTCCGACACGAGCTCGAGCATAGCCCAGAGTTTTCAGCCAAGGTTCCCAAGCAACTAAACCTTGTGCTGCCAGTCGCCTCTCGATGGTGTCGATTACCGTTTCGACGTCGATCGCCGATAAAGCCATGGAACTGGTTTTTCCCGCCTTGATTTCTTGATCGTAGATGCGGAAACCCTCATCCAATACAGCATGAATAAAGTTACCAAACCACAATTGTACGGGTGAACGGCTGGGCATCTTTCCCAGACGGGTATAGCGATATTGAAGACCACAACGCAAGTAGCCCAATAAGTCTCCAGTGAGACTATAACTAGGCAGTTCATATACGCCGGGACGCGATGAGAGATTGATGGTGACCATAGTTAGTCTCGTCAACGATATTAGGCGTGAGCGTCAGCAGGGAGAGTTACCAGCTCACGCTCTGGATTAAACAAGGCGTTGATCTGATCTTCTGAAAAACCAAGAATTTGGCTGGCCTGCTTACGGATTTTTGCCCCACGCTCTAACAGCATTGACTCAAAATTTCCTGGTTGCAGATTGTTCCAAGTCAACAATCGTTCCTCCAGGTCTTCATCTGAATAGGGTGCACACCCTTTGCCAGGTGACTTAAACCAGTCATGAGGATCTTTGTCGAGCTTATTCAGGTTGTCCGACCCTCTCAGGAAGTGAAAATTTGCATAGTTATTGACGACTTCATGGGCCAAACCAGCTTCGAGTAGCTTTGATCTAGGGAAGATATGATCACGCTGCAAGTCATCCGGATTGTTATCAATACTAATACCTCCGTGGGTCAAATTCAGGGTCAAATCAAGACTTCGTGTTAGCAGCGAATCAAGCGAATCAATCCCATATTGGCGCCGAACAAGGCTCATTAAATGCTCGAGCGGGAATTTTGAGTTTTTTGTGATGTGCTTTTTGGTAAAGCTGTTCATACGCGATTCAGCACTACCAAAAATACCACTCATAAGGACTACATATATGCCGACTACTATTCTGCGCTTCTCGGGGTTGGAGACTGGCCTGTTGCGGTATATGTAAACGACAAATGGTAATAGCGAGTTATGGCCTCCGCGCAAGAAACGCTCACTATGTATTTTGCACTCATCGGTCAGTATACAGGCAAGGGTTTTCCAGGCTTCCTCCATACCTGCAATATGCTGAGGAAGGTTGTCTCCAAGTGCATTAATGCGATTTCTATCAGACACGAGTCGGTCAAACCGAGTCTCAGCACCCTCGGCGAGCAGTAAGCTTTTGAGGATATCATCCCGACTAAACTGAAACGGTTTATGGTTATTGACCTCACGGACAACATGCTGCAACTCAGGCTGAATATCATTCCATGTCAAATCCAGTAAGCTCATAAGTAAATCGGACTTCTGCAGAACCAGCCCCCCGGAGTTAACACGAACGAAAATCTCCAGGATCTCTTCAACAGGTGTTGGTTGTTGCTGATCCTCATCAATGGTAATAACCTGAAGAGAACGGGAGTTTCCGAGAATGCTGGCGCAGCCGATATACACGTCAGCGATTCGCTCACCCTTATCTTGATCCAGACCACGATCAGTTGCAGTTTTGTAAGCCCTTGCCGCCGCTTTACGAGGATCAATGCTAATCAAGTTTTTGATGGGCTCATAGAACACATCTGAGCTATCTTCGTTGATTTTCTGAGCCTCAAGCGGAGTCAGGAATGAACATTCGTAGTAGTTGTTTCCAGGATCCTTGTCTTCTGGGCTACCACTGAGTACGTTGATATGGAGAATCTTGTTGTTATAGGTGCCGTTGAAAATACAGTAGAGACCGGTCAGTCGCTGCTGGCCATCAAGCACCAAGTATTTATTACTATTGTTCTCCGAGGTCTCAAAGGTAAAAACCGAATCAATGGTGTTATCAATATCTCGCGGGAATCGTCTATACCGCTGAGCAGTTGATGTCTTCCAAAGCATCACAGCACCGATTGGGAACCCACGCAGTAAACTGTCTATTAATCGGTAGAGTCGCTCTTCCTTCCAGACGAATGGACGTTGCATCGCGGGCAATACAAGTTCTTCGCTGTCAATGGATTTCAAAAGGCCATATAGGGTGTTTTCAATCATAGAGAATTCCGTTTTTAGTCCAGATAGATAATCGGCCAAGCTGTACCGTGGTTAGTGGTATTGCGATCCCAGCCGGTTGCGACGTTGGTAATGCTGCTGTTTTTAGGTCGCGTTTTATTGAGGCCTACCAGAACCAAGACCTCTTGGGCTCGGCTAAAGGCTACGAAGTAAAGACGTTCCAAGTCGTCAAAGGCGCGATCTCTAGCGGATCGGCTAGAAACACCCTTGAGTCCGGAAAGCGGACGCAAAAGGTCTTCGAGATTGTGGCTGGCGCCGCCGTCTTTAGGAAAACGCTTAAACGCATGAGCGTGATGATTCGTTTTGAAATCTGCGCCCACGTCAACCAGCACCAATGGAAACTCCAGGCCTTTTGACTGATGGATTGAAAGTACCGGCAGATGTCCGGTTGGAAAACTGCCAAGCATCTCTTCATCAACCTCGACCGTACCGTCTGCGAGAGGAGCTAACCAGTCGCAAATCAAATTGCGGACGGAGGCAGCATTAAGATCAGGATTAGCAGGATCGTGAGTCACTCGGCCTTCGAAACCGGAGAGCAGGCTCATGGCTGTTAACTGACGAGTGAAGACTTCCAGATACACCTGGCCTTCCGGATTGTCATGGAGTTCGGGCAAGTAATGCACGATGGCATAGAGCAACTCGAGTACCGAAACCGAGCGCGGCCACTGGTATCCGGCGCGACCCGGATCACGAGCCGCCCATCCATCAATCAGTGATTTCAATGCTGGGTTGCTTCTTGCCAGTAACCGTCCTTCGTCGCGCCAGATTGGGAATAGTCGCTTGGCATCGTTACCGATTCGCTTTTGCACGGAATCAGTAGCTTGAACCATGCCGCGCGGATCGAGGCCTTCAAGCAGCAACCCGCCGAGTTGTTGTACCAGCAGCAATTCGCTTAGCGGTCGGCCGCGCGGGTTGAAAATGAGCAGATCGTGGCGACCAAGAGTGTCGCGCAAAAGCCCGGGAAACCGAATCTCAGGGTCGGGATCCGGATTGCGAGGATTAGGTGGAGGTGTGGGTTTAAATTCCTGGGGCGAACTGGCAAGTAGGCAGCAATCACCGAGGTGACCATTGTCGCCAAGTTTGAGCACCGTCCCATCCGGAAGCCGAAAACCTTTGTCGCAGACCTGAGCCAAAAACTCGGCCACGGAATCGGCAAGTTCGTCGGCGGTATCTCGAAAAATGCCGAGTATAGGCAAACCAGGTTTCATTGCTGGGCCGGCGATAGGTGGTTTGGCGGCTACCCGCACCTTCTGGTAGCTGACATCCCGGCCGATAAAGCCATTAACGAAATCGATTACCGGCGTAGTGCTGCGGTAATTGGTATTCAGGAAAATAGGCTGCGGTTCTGGCTGTGCGAAGAAGTCGGCAAACCGTTTGGGAAACTGAGTAAAAATTTCAACCGTGGCGCCACGGAAGCGATACAGGCTCTGATCGTCATCGCCGACTACCGTCAACGCAGCACCGCTGCGCTGGCATAGCGTGAAATAGATTTGTTCCTGCAGCAGATTGGAGTCTTGGTACTCGTCAACCAAAATGACCCGAAAGGATTTAGCCCAATCATCGAGCTCACCGGCACGCAGGCGAGCCAGCGTATCGTGTTCCAGCATTGAGAAGTCTAGCCAGCCATTCTCGACCAAGTACTGACCATAATTACCGAGTACGGTTTGCACAGACTCGGCTACCTCAGTCGGCACGCCGGCGTGATTCAGATGGGCAATGTCAACCTGGTCCTGATGCAGCCTATCCCACAGGCTGATTAGTAGGCTACGCTTGGCGCCCAGATTCCAACCAAATTTGGCGTCGTTACGAAGAGACAAAAGCCAGTTGTCGAGGTCGGCATCAAGATGAAAACCTCCTTGCAACAGTCCTTGACGCACCAACACCGTATTGGACAAAAAAGAATCGATCATCACCGGTGGTTGCATACCCGGTGCACGATGCTGACTCAGCGCGTCTTGGCAGAGACTGTCCAGGGTGCCGGTGACCACCTGGTTGAGGTCCACGGATTCCAACCATTGCCGATCAATTGCAGACAACGATGTATCGGCAAGCAAGGCCTTGATGAGCGGATAGCCCCAACCCAGGATACGCGAGCGCAATTCGGCGGCTGCTTTTACGGTAAACGTAGTGGCCAGAATGGCACCGGGCGGTATCTGGTCGCAGGTAATCAATTTCAGTATGCGTAAGGTTAAGACTGTCGTCTTACCAGTTCCAGGACCCGCAACCAGATAGGTAGGAGCGTTGGCTGGCGAAGTAATGCCGGCGGTCTGTTCTGGGTTTGGGCGAGGACGTGGCTTGCCGTTTTTAACAAAGGCAAGATCGTAGGCAGGCAGGAAGTGTTTGTAATAGTCGATGCTCATACGGTAGCTTTGGCCATAGGCAATTGGGAACATCTGAGGCTCATTTCACCGAAGCTCTCTGATAACATCTTCGATGTATTGCGGCCGAACGACCGATTTTGCTCCAGACTTAAAAAAATATGCGATTTGATCATTTGTGAAATCGCCATCAACAATCATATGCACTTCTCTGCCACGAGTGAAAAGTCTAGGTGGATTTCCTTGGGCGGTTGTGCTGAGGCCAAATATTCTGGCCCCGACTTCCTTTGCCTTATGAGCTTCATTCCCATCATGAGCAGATCGCCACCAAATTATCGGGCCTTCACCAGTATTAAACGAAAGAACACGAACTCTGCCTGCATTTCCTGACATTCCAGCTAGTTCCGCAAATGACGTGGAGATCCATTCATATTGCAGATCACCATTGGATAAGTACCTCAAATAGGCGGGAACCGGATGAACTGAATGGGGGCCAATTTTGTCTTTAAAGACATCATTCAGAACGCGGCTTCGTATTTCCCCTTTTGTTGAATTGAAGTTTAAAGTAGTGGTGGCAAAAAAATTTGCTAAGGCATGAGTATCTTGAATCGGTAATGCAATCTGGTTGCATTCATAATCTGAAATTATTGAGTTCTGTACTATGTATCTCCTATTGCCCGTTATCTCCCCAATCCTCTTAGCTCCGAAGGCCATCTTTTTTCCTTGCCGAACCCGTTCCGCCGATGACAATAGCGTAAACACCCAGTTAATGGCATCGATGTTCGCGGCCTGATCGCCGAGTACTGTTTGTGCTATTTCCGCTCGAGTCGATTCGTTAACCAATATCTCATGCATCAGTTCAGTCGAGTTCGCCACGACTTTTAAGTGCGAAAAAAGCAAATCTGCATAATCTCCCAATAGTAACATTTGCCGGTATCGAGGAGACTTATGGGATTCATAATTGGATAATGCCGATATAACTTCGCTTAGATCGAAGTGCCGGGAAAGCCAACTCACTGCGATTGAGGACTCCCGAACTGAGACTCCAACAAGGCTACAAATGTCTTGAAAATATTTTGGCGTCCAGTCAATAGAATATTTCCTTACAACGCAGCCTACATATCTATCTCGCTGATCTGGCTGGAGAAGCATCAACTGGGCGCAGGCGCTATAGAAATAACTTTTTCCGTGGCCTCTGGAGTCAGCCGTTTCGCCCACGTAAATAGGGCGTAACTTACCTTCCGGGTAGCTTTCCAGAGAGGGGAAATCTTGTGTGAGTCTCTCGCATAAGGAATAAATTGCTAACTTTGAGGTTTCGTTAACGTAATTACAGACTTCAGAAAGATCTCCTCTGCTCCCGACCTGTATAGGCTCCAACTCCTTCTCCAAATTTGCGGGCAATGTTTTGAACTCCTGGAGGTTGCCGGCAATTATGGTGGTGCCAAACAATTCTTTTTCCGCGGCAGAAAGCTGCTGAAGAGTGTTGTTATCAAAAATTACTGCTGCAGCTTTAACGTTCGGATCTCGATCGCGAGCCTGCAGAACTTCTGATATATCTCTATAAAATTTTTGTGTTGTCTTAGTCTCAGTGCCAGCGTGTGTCACCAAGACCAGTAAGTTTTGCTTATTCAGCGAAACTACAAAATCCGACTTTATGAGCGATCCTTCAATTACGAGTTGTCCATGAATATTTTCGGCTCCATAAGCTCTACATAAGGCTTCTTTTGTAATTAACTCATATAGGGCTCCCAGTTTCTCACCAGCCATAACGTAAACCTCCCATCGAATCGAAAGCTGGCACCTGAACCGGTATCGGCACATCCTTAAAAGTGGTGGTCAGTAATATCTGCCCCTTGCCCAACAACATTAATTCCCGTTCAAAGCCAGTCAGATCTCCGCTTGAATTGCGAATGGCCGCCCGACGTTCATCTTCATTACCCAACCCCATGGTCAGCTCGGTGTTGAGTTGGGTCAGAATACCTGAATCGATGGCAGTGACCTGCTGGCTGACCACCGACAAACCGATGCCAAACTTACGTCCTTGTCGCGAAATGTCGCGGAATACCGAGCCAAATTTCAGTCGAGCCGGATTGAGTATGCTGGGGGCTTCTTCAATCACTAGGTTGACGTGAGGCAAGTTGTCGATGCTACGCAAACTACTTCCAATTACGTAAGGCAAGCGTCCGTCATTCAGACGCTCCAATAAGGCATCGGCCAGACTTTGCTGTCCCGTACTTCCAGGTGGATTGGCGTCGTGCCCGAGACTCAATTGGATGGCGCGAGGTAAGCTGGCCGCATCCGGCGCGCTACGCAGTGCCTTGCGAAGTGCAAACAGCACTCGGGCGACGACAGTGGTAAACAAAAATTGCTCCAATTCGCTAAACAATGTGGTGTCAACCACGATCACCCTTCCTTGTTCCAGAGCACAGAGCAGATCGGGTAGCAAGCTGTCATAGTTAAAGGCTCCCGGCAGAAATCGGGTGACCAGTCGGGTTCGACTGGCTTCTAGGAACCCCAACCGTCGTTGAACTGCCGCTATGGTGCCCGGCAAATACTCGGCTTCACCTTCTTCCGTGGCGACTTCGCCGCGCAACAGCGATGATATCCACTCTTCACCTTGGCGGGCAAAAACCGCCTGGCAAAAAGCCGCCTGCTGCTCACTGAAGTCCATGATGCTGATTAGGTCATCTGGGGTAAGGTCGGCTCGGCTGAATCGCGCCTGCATCTCAAACGGCGCGTTGATTTCTCGTGCGGTCAAGTAATAAAACGGAGACACCAGATCATCACGAGCGGCGTCATCCAGACTTTGCACCAATCCTCTGACACCGTCTGCACCACCGGTATTAGCATGCCAAGTACGGAATTCATCATGCGGGTCGATGGCTAAAAAAGAAGCCGGTCGACCAGTTCGCTGTTGGCTGCGTAATAGTCGGTTATGCTCAAAAACTGCCCGGATCAATACCATCATCAAGTTGGATTTGCCCGAACCGGTGCGACCGAAAATGCCAATGTGATGGCTAAGTACCTCCACGGGTAGAGTCACCGGAACGTCGGGTAACGCCTGTTCACCCGCTAACAGGTCACCCAAAACCAGATCTTGGCCGACATCGCCAAGCTGCGCTCTCAGTAAGGCTTGCATCACGGTTGGAATTTGTGGATCGAAGGGGGTGACCCGGTAAACATCAGCCAGGTGATCCGGTAGGCGGCGCGGCCGATTAAATGCCCATGTGCCATCGGTCTTGATTTCGGCATAGCCCAATAGCATGCCTGAGAGTTCCAGTAAGGTTTCTTCAGCTAAATCTTCGGAGAAATAGGCGTCTGGCAAGGTCAACTTGTTACGGGCGACATCACCCATCTCGAGGGTGCGATTCATGATGTTCGCATACTGTGTGGTGCGGAATACATAGACTCGGTCTGATCCGCGTTGGCTCGGGATCAGAAATAAATCCCCAACCGCCACGTCGTTATTGCGCGCGATGACTCGCAGTTGCGTCGTGGAGCTTTCTGCCAATACGCCGAAGCGTTTCTGGCTGCCCCCAAGAGCTGAGATGATGTCTTCCAAGTTATTCAATGGCATTGGTATTCCTTTAGGCGTGACCGGTTTGCTGACTGGGATCGACAAACGCACTGGCTTTCATTCCGGCTGAAATGGCTTCGGAAATGACTTGCTTGCGCAAAGCTAAGCGTTCGGCTTCAGTAAGCGAAGCACGATCATGTGCGGCTTTAAGCGGATAAGGATAGGCTTGAGTGCGAAAGTCATGTCCAGCAAAATCTAGGGCAGCGAATAGTTTAGTTTCTCTTTGCCGGGTTTGATCGGCATCATCGGATCGCACCTGGTCAGTCCACCAGGTCGCATCCACATCCACCCGAAAGATCGGCATGCCACGATGGGTTCGCCACAGATAACTGACAGCACCTTGCGGGGGAATATTGCGACCATCGAGTACGCTCAGTTGCCAGGCGTCGTTTGCTGTTGGCAGCCTCAGAAACCAGTGCTCAGTGAACCCCTGATCCTTAGCGATCTGTTCGATCAAATCGATACCGGGGAGACCGTGAGACTTACTGATCCAGGCGACGATGACTTCTCGCTCCCGAGCTAGCGTGCAGCACGACCGTTTCAGGTGTTCATGGAACAACGAACCCTTGGTTCGCTGTACAAACGGTAAAGAGAGTGTTCCATCCATTAATACGATTTCACCTGGCTGAGCATCAGCAATAATGCGCCGAGCGGCCCCAAGTTCAGCACAAGATCGAAGTTGTATACCCAGATTACCCGAGTCGCTGGCGTGCGGACGTATTAAATCAGCAATGGCGTCGGCAATTGTCGGTTCCCGACCAGTGAAGTGTCCTTTTAACTGCCGATAGTCACCCTGGCCAATGATTGTTTCTAAGGATGCCCCGGCGAGGCGAGCAAAAGCATTATCAAGCTGTGCTTTCCGTTTTTTTTCGTGTTCAGGCAGCCAACACACATCGACTAGCGGATCCGGTTCCGGGCCAACTTCTTGTAGTTTGTTGCCAATCGCCCGATAACGGACGGCCTGGGCGGTCGATAGATAAATAAAAGAATCGGCGTAGGCGAGCATTGGGAAATCACCAGATCCATCAACCGCACTGAGCACTTGATCTTCCAGGTTAGTGGTATGCGGAAATGGGGTCAAGTGCTCGGCGATGGCAGATTGCTCTGCAGCATCAATCCGAGGATGCGCATCCCAGCCAGCCATGGCCTTCGCCATGCCCTGAATCTGGTCTTTAACGCTGTGCCTGAGGTGTAGACTGAAGCGCATTAGTCAAGCCCAACTTCATCGAATAGAGAAGTTTGTTTGTCCGACTCTTCGTCACCGAGTCGACTTATAACAATTTGTTCACCATCTACCGCCCGCTGGAAAAGTCGGTAAAATGCATAGGTGTTATGAAAGCCACGTCTGCGATTGCGATTGTTACCTCGGAATATGATGACGTCGATGCCATCTTTGCGACAGATGTCGCAAGGGCAGTGCTTCCACGGCATGGCTTCAAGCGTTCGACGCAGCTGAGCGCTGTTGTCGGGACGATCCGGAGTGATCAGTTGGTCGTATTCGTAAAGTATCTCTATGGCTTGTTCGATGGAGATTTTGCCCTTGTCATAGGCATGCATGGCGTCGATACAGGCTTTGTCCAGATGCTGAACCTGTTCGGCGGTAGCACGACCTTCACTGACCATGCGCTTGGCACGATAACTTTTGTTGGCTTGTGGAATACGAATCGCACCGTATTGTTGAGCGTTAAGGGTGAGATAGTTTTTATCAGTACCCATCCAGGCATTACGTAGCCAAGCGGCGCTGTCAGCCGAATTTGCGCCCGCCTTGAGAAACTCTGCTACGGCAGGAAGACGCAGAACCCCGAATAGGTGAATTTGGATGTCGTCCGGAATGGATTTGCGAACGGCTTCAGTTATCGACAACACTTCTGGAGTGCGGCGCGGCACCATTGCGCCCAGACCAAGGTACTTATAACCCATAGCGACGTACTGCTTCGCCGCGCGAACATAACTGTCTTCGTCCCAGCCTTGTACGGCTCCAATAGGTGTCCAAGCCAATCCTTGGGCACGGTGTTCCCGAATGAACTCTTCTGCGTTATTGACGGTAATCTCGTAACGGAATCGTTTTTGTTGCTCGTCACCCAGCACAAAGTGGTCAATCGAGACACCAAAGTCAAAGTCTAGCCGTGAGTAGTAATCAAGGATCTCAGTGGTTGTATAGGGTGGAACTTCGTCACGGATGTAGCCAAAAGCGCCGCAGTCTCCCATGACCGGGAAACTACGAGGTAAACGAAGAAAGCGGTGAACACCCAGGCTGTTGATCCTTTCTGCCTTCTTTTTGCTTTTTTCCGCAACCACCTTCGATATCAAAATGCCATCGTAATTAGGCGCGGGGTACATTTGGTGAGCGTAGACCTCATTCGACCAATCACCACCCCCACCGGAGTGGGTATCGGTATCAAAGTCATAATCCGGATCGACCAGGTCATCCCATTCAGGAATGAAGTACGCCAACTTTGAGCGATGTGGTTTTGCATGCCAGGGTTCGGGTATCTCGATAACCCGGTCGACATTTGGATTTGCTCGGGCAGCCTGTCTCGTGGTCTTGGGGGCTGTAGAGGTATTGCTAAGTGTTTGCAAGAGCTCTTCGCCGATCAGTTTGTCGATCTGGCTGGGGTCTGAAGAAATCTTCTCGAGGATTCGAGCTGCGAGTTCCCCTTTAAGTCCTACCAAACCGCACGAAAACAGCTTTGCTTCCGGATTGCCGAGCGTGACTTTGTGCAGTAGCGGCAGTGTAGGTAGTTTTTTTGCAGCAGCTTTTCCGCATAAAAGTAAAGTTGGCCCACCCAAAGTCAACGACTCATCGATCTCACAGGCCGCTAGGTAGTCATCGCCGAGCAAGATCAGTGCAAGATCGTAGGGTTCGCGAATCAAGGATCGGAATGCGCTAGGGACACCCAATTGTCGTGCCCAGGCACGAAGATCTCCGGTCTTCATCGTCGCGAACGTCGTTTCATACGGCGCAAGCAGCCGATCCGCTGCCACGATGCCATAACCAGCGGAGAGGATGCGTAGATCGATGTCGGCGATTTTTGCTTGTTCAGCAGCCACGATACCACGCATCAGACGCTGATGTTGCAAGCCGGTATAAAGGTCGCGCGCCTGTAGCATATCGTCGCGGAGTTCGCGTTCTCGATCAGTCACATGGGCTGGTCCTTGCTGGAAATCGCTCAAGATCAGCTGATTGTTGGCACTGACAGCCTTTTCGCCAGTACAGGAGGTGAGGACGAGGATTCTCATGCTGCCATCCCTGGTGATGTTTGTTTGAATGCTGTTTGCATCAAGACTTGTTTAGGTCCTAAAGTGTTGCCTCTTGGCTTGCTGATAAAGTCTAGTTTAATAGTCAGTTTGTTACTACCAAAGCAATAACTGGTTTTTTTGGGAGACGGGCAATTGTTCACGTGCTTCTATTTCTATGCTTTCGTCACAGGCTAAACCGAGGTGAGGCCTTGTGAAGTAACGTAATTTCAATTTACATTAGAATAGTATAAATATTTAATGCTGGAGCTTATGTAATGAGAGGCTCTATATTTTGCAGCATATGTTCCGATCTTCACTATTCATTTGTAGAGCGACTGTTTTTTTGCCGATGCAGCAGGTGATAATCACTACGTGCATGGATTAATTTTCACCTCTGTAGATGCAACCCGAGTTGCAGGTTTCATTGACTTCTACGCGGCTTAACTCCGGCAAATCAGGTTTTAATTTATCCCAGAACCATTTCGCGATGTTTTCGCTGGTAGGATTTTCCAATCCTTCAATTTCATTCAGATAATAGTGGTCAAGCTGTTTGATGATAGGTTTAACAACGGCTTTGATGTCGGCAAAGTCCATGATCCAACCTGTGGTTTCACCAACTTGGCCGGTGACGACAACGCGCACCTGAAAAGAATGTCCATGCAGCCGACCGCATTTATGGCCTGCCGGTACATTCGGCAATAAATGCGCTGATTCAAAACTAAAGTCTTTATAGATTTCCATTAACTGTTTAATGTTGGTTTTGCAGTTGGCCACTAGAAGATCGACCGTTAAGCGATATTGATCAGTTTATGCGTTTGCAGATTCAAGCGCCATTTCGGATGCCTCAAACAGTACTGAATCGTTCGCTGGGTGATTGGACCATGGCCAAGATTGCTGGGGTTTTTTACGTCCGGATCCGCCATCGGCGTCAAATAATAGTAGTCGGCTTTAACATGATCGAATTGCTCCGGCATGGCATCCTGCTGCGGGAAAACCAGTTTTAGCTCATCGCATTCGGTAACAATAAGTTTTGACCGTCCCTTCGGACTGACGCAGACCCAATCGATGCCTGCCGGCAGTGGTAAGGTGCCGTTGGTTTCAATCGCTACTTCAAAACCCTGCTGATGGAAAGCTTCAACCAAGAGAGTGTCCAATTGTAATAAGGGCTCGCCCCCAGTGCACACCACAAAAGGCCGGTCCTTACTTGGTTTTGGCCAAAGGTCATGAACTTTCTTTGCCAAAGCCTCGGGGGTTGCATAAACGTCACCGTTCTCCCCATTGGTGCCGACGAAATCGGTATCGCAGAAATTACAAACGGCTCTTGGCCGATCTTCTTCTTTTCCCGTCCAAAGATTACATTTGCTGAATCGGCAAAATACCGCCGGCCGGCCACTTTGAGCGCCTTCGCCCTGTAAGGTATAGAAAATTTCTTTGATTTTATAAGGTTTAGGCAACTTCGTAGAGTAACGGATCAATCGCTTTATTGTTGGCAAAGGCTTCGAGACGTTCGACGCACGCACCGCATTTGCCGCACGCTTTTTCCCGACCATTGTAGCATGTCCAGGTCTGGCTATAGTCCAATCTCATTTTTAGGCCATCGGCCAGGATCTGACCTTTGTTCTGGTTCAAATACGGGGTGGTAATTTCGACGGGCTGATAATTGGCGATCTTGGCCACCGCATTCATTTTTTCGACAAACTCAGGCCTGCAATCCGGATAGATCGTGTGGTCACCGGCATGCGCGCCATAGTAAACTTTATCTGCCCCTATAGAAACCGCATAGCCGATGGCGAGCGAGAGCATGATCATATTGCGGTTAGGTACGACCGTGGCTTTCATGCTATCTTCAGCATAATGGCCTTCTGGCACATCGATGTCGGAGGTCAGGGCTGACCCTTGCAGCAAATGATTGATAGCTGAAATGTCGACTATTTCATGTTTAAGGTTGAGTCTCTGGCAAACTGCACGCGCATACTCTACTTCTTTAACATGACGTTGACCGTAATTGAATGTCAAAGCGTAGACATCTGAGCCATTTTGCAGGGCTTTGTTCAGCACAGTGAAAGAATCCATGCCGCCAGAGTAGATGACAACTACTTTCTTGTTTTGTATAGCCATTTTATTTAGGTTGTTCTATCATTCGGGATTTTTGGCTGAAATAGACAGCGAAAAAAGCAATTGCAAAATCAATTCCAGCTTGACCTAACATTCCAATGATCGTTTGCAGAGATGAATATTTCTCCGTATAGACATATAAGCTGATATTGGCAAAGCCAAAGGCGATCCATGCGATGGCGCTAACGCCATCGGCCGATTGCTCACGTAAAATTTTCACCAATTGAGCTAAGCAAGCCATTGGAAATATCACGGCTGGGATCCAGCCAGAGATTTGTATGAGAGAGGTGGGCATAATTGTTATTCAGCTATTTGGGATTGTAATTCTAAACGCAATCTGAACTATTTAGTGATTTTTGGTGTAGAGCTAAACGACAAACGGTGAGTTCGGCCCTAGGCTGCGGCTGGTTTAAGCTGTTTCTTTTACTCCAAAATTGGCTAATTCTTGTAATGTAATTTCGTCTTCATCCGTAGTTTGCCATTTCGATCCCATCAGCTTGACTCACAATTCTGGCAAACCACACAAAGATGCTCGTCATATTGACCATCCAAATGCGTTTTCTGGCTTCGAGACTTTGGCGGCTTCCATTAGGCTATAAGCAACGTGAGGTGCAGTGAGATCAACCGGATCGCAGTATTTTGCACACGTTACATCAGAGTCTAGCTCTGGTCCCAATTTTTTAATCTCCAGGGATTCAAGTTGCTTGGGAATGCTTACATCGGCGCAGCCCACGCAGCAAAACTGATTGAGGATGTCCGAATACAGTACCGTAATCCGGTCGATTTCTTCCCTATTTGAGTATCTAAAAATTCCAACCCTCCGACTCAGGAAGAATCGACGATTGGACAGTTCGCTTTGGCAATGCTTGCAATAGCTCATTTTTTCTATTCTCCAAGTTTATGATGATGACCAAACACACTACTCGGCAATATTTGCCGATAGGGGGCATGATTTTGAAATGGTCGACCAGCTTAATCCGCATCGATGGCTTTTGCTCTAAATTTAAGCGAACTGAAATGCAGATTAAGAGGGTAATAAATGTACCGCCCGGCAGGGTAGGCTGGCGGTCGGTTCGGTAAATTTTTCGTTTGCTTTAGCGATCGTCAAGACGGGATTTCATCCAAATTAATATTTCTTGAAGAGACCAGGCGGTAGCACCTTTGTTGCCCGCTGTTAACTTGATCGGTTTTGGAAAGCTGGGATCAAAATAGGGGGAGTCGGGATTGATCTTGGCGTAAATGGAACTACGCGATAAGCCGGTAATCTTTTTAACTTCTGGTAGACGGATGAATTGTAACGGTATTTTTTGAGTCATATATTTCACTCCAATAACGGTTATGCCGCTTACGTCGGGACGAGGTTAAGAGGCGTTTATGGGTATTACATCGTTTTGATTGACACTGGGTTTTGCTATTATGCTTTTTACAAGAATTTGCCTAAATTTCCGTTTCTGGCTTTAAATTGTTCAGCCCAGGATTGAAGTTAAGCCGGCCATATAAAATCTCGAAACCTTTTGGGGTAAGCACCCCTCAAAAAGTCAGCTTGTATAAGTTGCCGAACCCTTCCCCAATTTCGTCGATGGCCCGTTCCAGCTCATCCGGCGTATACAGTTTGAATTTGAGCCATTCGT
>Ga0208509_1000188_pt1 | contig 26101 bp, 23 predicted proteins | sample LakWasMeta7_HOW4_2_FD_183857 | JGI IMG/M metagenome (GOLD analysis project Ga0208509, IMG submission 183857) | Freshwater sediment methanotrophic microbial communities from Lake Washington under simulated oxygen tension - Sediment Metagenome... | ecosystem: Environmental > Aquatic > Freshwater >...
CATGGGATCAATGCAATATATTTGAGATAGAACTATCTTATCTCTAAAAACAGTATCTTATGAATTTATCTTGCTTCTGGATCAACGGATCAATGCGGCTGGTGGGGAAGATAAAATCAACAGCCTGTTAGAGGAGCAAAGGCTATTGTACTCTTCAAGAGGATTCTCTCGAACTGAATTTGATAAACACTGGGGATACGCTCTTGGGCTTTCGGATCAGGATCGCGAGAGAGTGGTTAGCGCATTCGAATTGTTTACTTCAAGATTAAAGAATATCAGTGATGAGATAATCAATGAGCGTGTTCAAATTGTCTCTGACATAAAATCTAAAGGGATGATACCAGTTAAAATTGATTCTAAGACAGTTCGGCTTTTTGCTTTTTCATTGTCTGAAAGACAGATTTCATTTCAGTCACTTGTCTGTACAGGATTTTTTATTTTTTGGAAGTTTCTTGATCCTTATCTTTTGAGGCTTGGATCATATGTTCGTGAGGAGGTGAAGGAATTCGTTCAAGCTGAGTTTGATATTCTTTCAGAAAACTTACGAGAAATTAGCCCACAAACACAACGTTTGCTAACAGTGCTTTATACAGTGGCAACTATAACCCAATCTAGATGCGACACGATTGCAGAATGGTTTAAACCTCCGCAAACTAGTGGAGAAGATAACTACGCGCTTCCTGTTGCAATAAAAATCGCCAAGACAGCAACCACAAATGTTTATCGAGCATTTCCAGCCAACGTTGAACTTTGTAGTATGCCTGATCAAGATTTATTTTTAGCTCCTTCAGGATTGGCAGTAGTAACAGATTGTTTATTTGTCATATTTGAGAACGCTTGGAAACATTCTGGGTTAAAAGAGCATGTTGGAACACTTGGTCTATATGCTAGTTTTGATAGGGGAAATAAATTGCTTACACTTAAAGTGCTTAGCAATCTCTCTGAAACAGAAATAGAAAGTTTAAAGGCTAATAAATTAGAAACACTTAAAACAAAATACCTCTCTCAAGATTACTCTGAACTTGCACGATGTGAAGGAGGGTCAGGTCTTGCAAAATTAGCAAGATTAACTAGATTTGTTGATCGCTCGCTAATTCCTCATGCTTTAGAATTCGATATTGTCGAGCGTCAGTGGATGATACAAATTACTATTCCTCTTTATGAAAGAGAAGGTTTGTATGAAGCATATCAATGAACCTCTTGTGCTTATTATTGAAGATGATGAGCCAAAACTTCGGGCTGTAAAGAGTTTTTTACAGGAAACAATACCAAATGCCTTTATCGAAACAGCGACTTCACTTTCGAGTGCGATACGGATACTGTCTACTCGTCCTGTTACTTTTGCGGTGATAGATATCTCTTTACCAACCTACGATGTTGCAAAAGATCGAGCTGGCGGTGGTCAACCGCAGGGCTTTGGTGGTGTTGATATTCTTCGATTTATTGAGGATGAAACACCAACTACATATAGTGTTGTTCTAACTCAGTACGAGGAATTTCCTTTAGCTCGTAACGGAGCACGTAAAGACTTGGGTGAATTGAAAGAAGAGCTGCACAGAAAATTTGGCTCTCGATTTCTCGATGTTATTCACTACTCAGGTCAACTTGGCGATTGGCGTGACGCTCTTTTAGCTGCTTTAATTAGCTCAGGAATCAAAAACGAAGCATGAAAATATTAATAGTTGATGATGAACAAAACAAGATTGATATGCTACATAATCAACTTCTTGGTTTTGGTGTACAGAGTGCAGATATTTCAGTGGCTTATCATGCGGCTCAAGCTCGCAAACTGCTGGGTGAAGTAGCATTCGACATTATGCTGCTTGATGTGCTTTTACCTGTTAGAAATCAGGCAAAACCTTCTGGTGAAACAAGTGTTGAGTTACTGAGACAACTCGTTGAAGATGGTGTTTATAATGCACCTAAATATATCATTGGAGTTACTGCTGATCTTTCTGCACTAGCACTCCATAAAGATGAATTTCAGAAATTGACTTTTCATATTATTGAGGTTGCACCTACTTCCGACGAATGGAAAAGTTTTCTTCATAAAATTCTACTTATTTTTCAGGGAGCAAAAAAGGCTGAGTCAGCTTATGACTATGATGTTTGTGTTCTTACAGCCTTGCGTGAGCCTGAGTTGAAAGCAGTTTTTTCCACATGGAATCCAAAGATTAATTCTGAAGAATCATTAACTCGTGGTGTAATAGCTAAGTCGGGTTTTATCACTTGCGGCGGAGACTCGAAGAAAGTCGCATTTGCGCATCTTCCTCAAATGGGGCTTGTAGCAGCTACGCATACCACCGAGGCGCTTCTCCAATCGTTTAAGCCTCATATTCTGATTATGACAGGAATTTGTGGTGGCTTTTCGGATTATGTGCAAGTGGGTGATGTAGTGATTGCAGATAAGAGCTGGGATTGGCAAGCAGGTAAATGGACTCGAGGCAGAGTGCTCGTAGCTGCCCCAGATCAGAAGGAAGCCTCAAGTGAACTTGTGGCAGTAGCTCAGGATATTGAAGCGAAACTTAGCCTTTTCCAAAGGGAATTTCCAGGAAATGTACCGCCTGAAATGGCTAACTTAAAGACGGGGCCAATGGTGTCGGGGAGTTCTGTTGTTGCGTCAACTGATATACAAAAAGTATTTAGAGGGCAACATCGTAAAATGGTAGCTGTAGATATGGAATGCTACGGAATGTATCATGCAGCAGCTATGACGGCTGCTCCACCCCCTAAAACAATATGCATTAAGTCAGTATCTGATCTTGCTGATCGTACAAAAGATGATAATTTTCAAAAGTATTGTAGTTATATGAGTGCTCGTGTTGCTTTAGAGCTATTGCATAATTATTGGAAATCATAGCTTTATCTGAGAGTTTGCCAATGCTGCGAGGGAAGGAAGCCGGGTAGCCTCAGAAGAAGCGATAGGAGGGGGGCGAATTCATGGTGTGCTGTTTGTATATTGAAATTGCAAAGCACTGCTATAGGTCACAAATTGCTTGCTCAACATTCAAGATCAGCGGAAACGTCCGTTGGAAAAATTGACCGAAGTCAGAAATTTCGAAGAATCATCGAAATTGGAGAAAGAACCAAAGAGCGTTTTCTCCGCTGCATCGAAGAGTTAGGCCTGTTTTTTTGTCACTTACCGGTCATCAAGGTGGCATATTTATATGGCTTCTTAGATTGGCTTTGTTGCATAAATCCTGTAGCAAGTAAATCCCCCTTACCCAAATCGCTGGACGGATTTAGGGTGTGGTGACGGTGATCGGCGTCCCCAGCTGGGTAAACCGATTTAACAGCGCCGCACGAATTTGGAGTGCGGCGACCTGGCTATTAAAGAGCCGCGCCTTGACACGTTCTCCCAAGAGTTTGAAACAGCGCATTTTGGCTTCCACCAAACTGCGGCGATGATAACCGCTCCATTTTTTCCAAAGAGTTCGGCCTAACCGTTGAGTGGCATGCAAGGTGTCATTTCGGACTTTGGCGCCAGGCGTATTTTCTTTCCAGGGTTTGCCATTCTTGCGCACGGGAATGACGGCATCAGCACCACGCTCAGCAATGGCCTTGTGGCTACCCTTCGTATCGTAGGCGCCATCGCCACTGACAGATGCAATCATTTCATCGGCGGGTATCTGAGCGAGTAAACCCGGCAAAACCTGCGCATCACCGACTCGATTCGATGTGACTTCAATCGCGCGAATTTCCAGGGTTTCGGCATCAATACCCAAGTGAACCTTGCGCCATTGCCGACGATAATCAGCACCATGCTTCTTAGTCTTCCACTCACCTTCGCCCAACATTTTCACGCCTGTGCTGTCGACCAGCAAATGCAGGCCATTAGGATTGGCGCGATAAGAAATGCACACCTGCAACTGCTGCTGACGACGGCAAAGGGTTGTGTAATCCGGCGTCGGCCAATCCAGGCTGGACAGCTTTAATAAACTGGCGACCATCCCACACGCTTGCCGTAACGCCAAGCCGAATAGATTCTTGACCATCAAGCAAAACTGGATGGCAGCGTCGGAAAATTTCTCCGCTCGACCTCGTTTACCGCTGCCAGGCGCCAACCAATCCATCTTTTTATCAATCCATAACAGCATTGATCCACGCCGCTTCAGGGATTGATTGTAGTCTCGCCAGTTGGTGGTTCGGTATTTCTGCGGTAATGGTTTGGACATTCATGGAGGTGGTCAGTAGATTTCCTTACACAATAGGGATGACGGCGGATTTATGCAACAAAGCCATTTTGAGTCACCAATGAGTCACCACTCGAAAAAAAAATTTTGGTGTTATTAAAGATAGGTTTCGGTTAAGTTATTCGATTGTCTTAAATTTTCGATACTCAGGTTTATTGTTTCGTACGGTACGATTTGTTGCTACACAGTGTCATGGGAAAAAGGCGTCGCCAATTCTGACACCATCGCCTTTTCACACCGCGCACAAATAATTTTCAACTCCGGCTTGCCCCACGCCGCCGCACCGCAATTTTCGCAGACAAACTTGGTCTCTTGCTCTTCCCGGATTTTGCCTCATCCCACAGTTCGACGAAGGGCACTGTAAATGTTGATTTACAAGCGTGGCACTCTTGATCAGTCAAGATCCTGAACCGGCCAAAGCCTCCAAGCGCGTCAGGTCGATCGGTCTCGATGGATGGAGGACTTGCCTTGCCGCTATATTTTTCTTTTCTCTGCGCCGTCAATGTGTTAAAAGTTTTGCCGGCAATCAGCGACTAATGTGCCCACGCCATCATTGCACACTCTCGGGTGGCAACTTTTCAATGTTGATTTCCCCGACTCTCTGGTAAGTTTTGCATGGTGATTAACAGATTGTGGAGGTGAATGACTAAAATTTTGGGATTTTTTATATTTTAGAGGTCCCTTTATCAATTTGAATTTGAATTTGAATTTGATTGATTTGCTATTCTTTTGGAGCCAAAATAGCCGACGTGAGATACATACCCTATCCGTTAATCTTTAATTGAAAGAACTTAGTAATCCAATTCAATATAACGGTCTCTGCAGCCTTTCTATAAATATGCCGAGGAGAGCCTGAAATGATAGGTAAATCATTAAAAATTCAAATGGTTATCGATCTTATTGCCAAAATTTCCCTGTACGATGCTCCGGTACTGATAGAGGGTGAAACTGGTACCGGTAAAGAAGTGGTGGCGCGTTCGATTCACTATGGAGGAATACGACATAGTAAACCTTTTATTCCGGTAAATTGTGGGGCAATTCCGGATAATCTATTTGAAAGTCAGCTATTCGGACACGTTAAAGGTGCATTTACCGACGCAAAACACGATCATCCAGGAATGGTCGGGCTTGCTGGCGAGGGTTCAATTTTTCTAGACGAAATTGACTCTCTTTCAGCAAAAGGTCAGGTTACATTGTTAAGATTTCTCCAGGATAACTGTTACCGCCCGGTTGGAGGCAATTGCGAGATTCAGTCGAGCGTCCGGGTAATTGCGGCCAGCAATGCAAATCTCATGAAAAGGGTCGAGACGGGTGATTTCAGAAGGGACTTATTTTATAGACTCAACGTATTGTATTTGACTTTGCCCCCTTTGAGGGAACGGCAAGGGGATATCAAGCTTTTGGCAGAGCATTTCATAAAGCATTATGCCGACAAATTAGACCGTCCTTCAAAGGCTTTTCATCCTGAGACCCTGGCTTGGTTCAATAGGTATAGTTGGCCTGGAAACGTAAGAGAACTTGAAAACCTAGTGTATAGGGAGTTTCTGCTTTGCGAAGGCCCGCTAATCATAATCGATCCACTCCAGTCTCAGATTGAGGAGCGGCGTTCCTTACCGGATCGAAGATGCTACTATCGAAACGGCATGAATTTCAATATAGCGAAAGATATGGCTTTAACGGAATTCGAACATCGTTATTTAGTCAGTTTATTATCAGATACTCATGGAAATGTCACATTGGCCGCAAAACTTTCCGGAAAGGAAAGACGTTGTTTGGGAAAACTTATAAAAAAGCACCAGATTGATATCAACCTTTTTCGCTAATATTTAAGTTAGCGCCGACACTCTTCCATCAAGCCGAGTTTTTCACACTCATCATATTCCAGCACTTTTCTTTTGGATAGGAAACAAGCTTCCAAGTTTGGTTAAAGCTTTTCGAAAAATCAGAAATTATATTTTAGCGGGTCAAATTCTTTCTTTACGGGTAAAAAATGACCCACTACTTTGTTTTACCGGCGATCAAGCCCAGGGCCTACTACAAACTCTAGAGATGGGTCGTTGATGACCCGAACACATCGCGAGAAATTCTCTATAACTCAATAATTTCAATTGCTTGCTATGTTTTTTATTTTGGCATTCAAATTGCTTTAGTTAGAGATAAAAGAGACTCGCTTGTAGAGCGCCATCGAAGTTCGTAGACAATAAGATGTTGCGAAAAAGTAATGCATTAAATGATGAAATTTTACTTTACCTCCGCGAACATTTGAATGCGGGCGATACTCTCGAAGGGATAATTGAGTGGTGGCTGCCTCGACAACGCTATGAACAAAGTAAAGCGCAAATTCAAAAAACTCTCGATGGCTTGGTGGCACAAGGGCTGATTAAGCGAGATTGTTTAATTGACGGCACGGTAATCTATTCGAGCGTTGTGAGCGAGAAGCGGGAGGGATAATCGGTATCTCGGCAATAATACGATTTTGGCATGAATACGTTTCGTCAATCGTATCGACTTGGGAGATGCATGCTCTCAATCTTATTGAAATGAACCGGAAGGAGGTTGTTATATGCCCGCTGCACTCAGTTATCCAGGCGTCTATGTCGAAGAAATTCCCAGTGGCGTTAGAACAATTACCGGTGTTGCAACATCGATCTGTGCATTTATAGGCCGAACTCAAAAGGGTCCGGTTGACGAAGCGACTGATATCACTAGCTTTGCCGATTTTGAAAGAATTTTTGGGGGCTTGTGGTTAGATAGCAAATTGTCATTTGCAGTAAGAGATTTTTATCGAAATGGTGGGTCTCGAGCTGTGATTGTACGAGTTTTTCATCCCGGTTTTTCGCGTGATCCTGATGTAGCAAAAGAAGAACGGAAAGCGGTTATTAAACCACTAACGGACGCCTTGAAAGCCGCGAAGGAAGTTACAGATGCTGCTTTGACCAAAGAAAAAGGTAGCGAAGCGAAAACCGAGGCAAAGAAAATCTTTGAAAAAATAACAGCAGATGCGGGAAAAATCAAAGAAGAAAAGGAAGCCGCCAAAACAGCTTGGGACGCCATAAAAGAGCTGGGCGACGATGATAAAAAAGAAGAGATTGCTGCCATTGTAGAAACAGTTACCAAGAGTTCTCAAAAAGCAATTTCGGACGCGACAGTTGTCAGGACTATCGGTATAAAGGACAAGGATAATACCTATGAATTTAATTTCGAAGCAGCTAATCCTGGGAAATGGGCAGGGTATCTGCGGATTAAATTAATAGCAGCGGAATCCGGCACCAAAAAAGATGCCGCGCGCAGAATGGGGGTCAGAGAGGACGACTTATTCAATCTTGCCGTTGTCAATGGAAATGTAACTGAAACTTTCCAGAATCTTACGGTAATAAAGTCTTCAAGACGGATTGACAAAGTGTTGGCGGGTGAATCTAACCTGATTCGTTGGGCGGGATCCAACTTGGACGAATCCTCACCGGGCCTTCCTAAATTTGTAGTTAAAGATAAGGACGGTAAGGATGTCGTTAATCCGGTCGGCGATGAGGTAACCATAAAGCAAGGGCTGCTTGACGCCCTTTTAATCGCCAATCGAGGTAAACCTCCAACTCAGGAGATAAAAGACGCGCAAGCAGCTCTCGATGAAGCTATATCAGCAGCCCTTAATTCGGTTTCCGATGGTGCAGATTTGGAAGCTATCGACTTTTTTCCGCCTAATGGCGAGGTCGAGCAGAGAGGCCTGCATGCCTTAGAGCAGTTATACACACGCGATGGCCTGTTCAATTTGCTTTGCATTCCTCCATATAAAAGCGACGATAGTGTCGATATTGATGTGATCGGCGCGGCTGCATCCTATTGCGAGGAAAAACGTGCAATGCTGATTGTCGATCCGCCTAAGACTTGGAAAACCATAGCCCAAGCGACCCGCGGATTCTCCAATACTCCCGATGAAATCGGTACACGAAGCAAAAACGCCGCGATCTTCTTTCCGCGAATAAAACAACCCAATCCTTTCCGCGACAATCAAATCGAAGAGTTTGCCCCTTGCGGCGTGGTTGCCGGGATATTCGCACGTACCGATACCGAACGCGGTGTCTGGAAAGCCCCGGCCGGCATCGAAGCAGCCTTGAAAGGAGTAAATTCCCTTCATATCCCGATGACCGATTTGGAAAACGGCCTACTTAATCCGCTCGGGATCAATTGTTTGCGGCATTTTCCGGTCTACGGTCAAGTGGTGTGGGGAGCCAGAACTTTACAAGGTGCGGACGGCTTCGCCAGCGAATGGAAATACGTACCGGTCAGACGCACCGCGTTATTCATTGAAGAAAGCTTATATCGCGGCACCAAATGGGTTGTATTCGAACCCAATGACGAACCGCTCTGGGCTCAAATCAGGCTGGCAGCGGGCGCCTTCATGCATAATTTGTTTCGTCTGGGGGCGTTTCAAGGGAGGTCGCCGAAGGAAGCCTATTTCGTTAAGTGTGATAGCGAAACCACGACGCAGAACGATATCAATCTTGGCATTGTAAATATTGATGTCGGATTTATGCCGTTAAAACCGGCCGAGTTTGTCGTCATCAGGCTCCAGCAGATGGCTGGTCAGATCGAAGTTTAGGATTCTCCCAGAGGAATTATCATGGCTCAATTTTCCGTAAATGCACAACGGTTCGATCCGTACAAGAATTTTAAATTCCGCGTCAAATGGGACAACAAATATATCGCAGGAGTTAGCAAAATCAGCATGCTTAAGCGTACTACCGAAGTTGTCAAGCACCGGGAAGGGGGGGATCCCAGCAGTAGCCGGAAGTCCCCCGGACGCACCGAGTATGAAGCCATTACGCTTGAACGTGGCGTTACCCACGATAAGGAATTCGAACAGTGGGCTAATAAGGTTTGGGATTATGGCGTGGGTTTGGGCGTTGAAGTTTCGCTTAAGGATTTCCGCAAAGATATCACGATCGAGGTTTATAACGAGGCAGGTCAACTTGCCATCAGCTATAACGTTTTCCGCTGTTGGGTTTCCGAATTTCAGGCGATGGCCGATCTCGATGCGAACGCCAATGCTGTATTGATCCAACACATCAAACTTGAAAATGAGGGGTGGATGATGGATGCAGCCGTGACAGAGCCTGCCGAACTCGTACTCACCTAATCGATGTATGATGCGCTCACTCACTGCAGCGGAGTTGCTCGATATCTGGGATGCAGGCCGAATCGCCTCTCCGAGCCGGCGTAGTTTACTGTTGCTGGCAGCGTTCCTTCCGGAAGAAAGGGACGTTCTTGCAAATATGCCGCTGGGCAGATTGAATGCAAGGCTTCTAAGATTGCGTACGCAGCTTTTTGGACCCACCCTGATATGCCTGGCAAGTTGTTCAAACTGCAATGCGCTGATTGAGACCGCGTTTGGCATAGATGGACTGTTGAGTCACGCGCCGGAACCCATCTCGGAAGAAAACAGCATTCATTCCCTTACCCATGGCGTTTGCACGATAGATTTCCGGCTTCCCACGGCGGCGGATCTTTTGGCGATTGTCGATAAGCCTGGCATTAAAGCTGAAGAGGCACTGGTTGAGCGCCTGATAGACAAGCCGGTACGTAATGGCGTAAGAGTCCTACTGCGTGATTTGCCCGAAGAAATCTTGGAAGCCTTGGAACATCGGATCACAGAGCTGGATCCCCTGGCGCATATCGAATTAAATCTGACCTGTCCCGATTGCGGGAGTGATTGGCTGGAAGTGCTGCATGTCATCGATTTTCTATGGCTGGAAATCGGCAATCTGGCAAAGCGCATACTTTTCGAAGTCGCTCAGCTTGCCTCTGCATTCGGATGGAGCGAGCGGGAAATATTGGCGCTTACCCCCGAGCGCCGGCGCGGTTACCTGGAATTGCTGGGAGTATGAAAATGGAAACACCGAACTCACCGGCAAAGCAGGGTCTATTTTCCGCGTTGGCACGACACGAAGTCGCCCATACTGAAGGCAATACAATCGAGCCCAGCCAAGGCCTTCGTCCGCGTCTCCCGAACCGATTCGAAATGATCGATGCGAATATGGATACACCGCCTTTTGAAGAGCAGCATTCGGAAACATCAATCTCTTCGCCAAATTCCGGTTTCAGCAAGAATACACAAGAAGAGGTTGGGTTGCATGCTGTCAAATCGTCCTTTCCTCAAGAAAATGCCTCGAAACCGGAAGATAAATTTCAATATCTGGCGTTGTCGCCGGAACCGGAGCGCGCTCTTAGGCGATCTAATGATCGAATTCCAGAAGCTGAGCCGCAGTTCAGAGGGATTTGGACAGAGGGTCATGAAGATAAATTAGCTTCTGGAATCACTGGTTTCAAACCACCGTCTCAAGATTCCTTGCAGCCGTCTAGCGCCATTAAAGTACCGCAGGAAAAGACGATCATTGAAAAATTGACCACCGTTGAGCGTGAAATCCTACGAGAAATACACTCTTCAAAACCATCTCTACCTACGTCCGACCGGCAAACAGGCTTGACTCCCCGAATGCAACCGGTACAAGCGCTAAAATCACCGACTGTTGAAAAGACGACCCCACCTAACATCGAAATTCACATTGGCAAGATCGAGGTTCGCGCCCAAATTCAAGCATCACCACCGAAACAGGAAAAAATCTCCGCTCCAGCGAGGAATGACGTCGCGCTGCAAGCTTATTTACAAAGCCGTTCTCGAGGAGCCCGCTCATGAGCTCTCCGCTTGCCATTGCTGGGGTCACTGCCGTTCTGAAAGACCATCTCAATAAAGGTTTGATCAAAATCGATCTTGCCTCGATAGGGACTTTTACCGTCAGCGCATTGCCGCCGGATCGTATACAAACCGGTGCGAATGAAGAAAACCGTATCAACCTGTTTCTATACCAAGTCACTCCGAATCAAGGATGGCGAAACCAGGGCATGCCATCAATAGGTTCAAACGGTGAACGGCTTACCAATCCGCCTTTGGCGCTCGATCTGCACTACATGCTGACGACCTATGGGAGGGAAGACCTGAACGCAGAAGTGTTGTTGGGATATGCCATGGAATTATTTCATGAATTGGTTCTCGATCGCGCCGATATCCGTAATCTGCTGAGCGTGATTCCCGACAATCCGCTGAACATTGCCCTGATTCCTCCGGACGAAGACGGGCGGTCGGCGGCTGATCTGGCCGACCAGATCGAACAGATTAAAGTCACCCCCAGTTTTCTCTCGGCCGACGAATTATCGCGCTTATGGACCGCCATGCAGGAGAAGTACCGGCCAACCATGGCCTACCAAGTCTCCACTGTGCTCATTCAGCGCAAAAGGCCAACCAGATCGCCGCTGCCGGTAATAAAAAGAGGTGAAAAGGACACCGGAATCGACAGTCGCCCAAATCTGGGGAAGCCGGCGCCCAAGGAACCGAGGCTCGACACGATCAAAATTATCGCGGCTGCAACGAGAGCGGATGGAAGCGAAATTGAACGTCCTTCCGCCGAGTTGGGAGACGTGCTGGAGTTGGCAGGGTTTCATCTGGACGGCGACAAAATTACCGCCGAATTTCACCATGAACTCCTGTTTGAAACAGATCCGGCAGACAACCATCGGGTGGATAATCCGAACAAAGTTGATGTAAAAATCCCACAAACGGCAGCTAAAGTTCGGATCGATCTTCCTTTAGCTACGGATGGGAACACGGCTTCCGAATGGCCTCCCGGTCAATACACCATTACATTGAATATCGAACGAGCAGGTAAAAAAGCGCCTCTTACCAATGCCATCCCGTTCATGTTGGCGCCGCGAATTTCGGTTCAACCGACCATTTCCGGTAATGCAGCCAACCGACAGCTAAAGCTCACTTTTTTTCCGGATGTCTGGAAACAGCAATTGGAGAATAAAAAAGTCGAAATCCATGTCGGCGGTATGCCGTTTAATCCGGATACGATCAATCAGGACACGACGGGTGTACTCACGGTTTCAATTGTGGGTGCAGCCCCCTCGGACGCGCCGGTCCCTGTGACGCTGAGAGTCGATGGAGTGGTCAGCGAACTTATTCGTGACCGCAAATCGGCAATTAAAGAGTTCGATCCCATGCAGACTATCAAACTGACATGAACCTCTCACCCGAAGAAATCAACAATCAGGCATTTAACAAGGCCGCTCTGGAATGGCTCAGGTTGCTGCTGCAATCGCCTACGCCGCCCGCCGAGGAAAAATCCAAACATTGGTGGTGCCGGCGACGTAAACAGTCAGCCGTATCGGCTGAGCAACTCAAAGCTGAGGCGGAGAGACTCAGGGCAGAAGCGCGTCAGGCCATGGACGAAGCCGCCCAGGCCGATCCGAAACCGGCATTCTCTGTCCTAGCCGAAAAACTGAACCTGTCAGAATTTGATAAGAACATGCTGCTGCTGACGGCCGCTATGGAATTAGATCCGAATATGTCTTCTCGCATCGCCGAATGTTACCGTGATCCCAATCGGCGCCTGCCCACGCTGGCACTGGGTTTATCAATCTTTGACCAGGATAAACTCGACTTGGGTGCGCTTGCGTCACACCGTCCCTTGCGGAGATACCAGTTGCTGGAAGTACACCAAGCCGGCGGGGCGTCTTTGCTCACGGCCCATTTGCGCATCGATGAACACATCGCCGGGATTATCAAAGGGGAAAAAGATCGACTCGACGAACGTTTATACTCTCTTTTATTGCCTTTACCAGCGCCTCCTATTTTGCCGGGCTCGCAGGCAATCAACGCTCACGCTATTCAACGGTGGTTATCTAACCTTAAAGCCACAGGCATTGTGCAATTAACGGGAGACGATACTGCCTCCAAACGCGACGTCATGGCCGCCAGCGCCGCCCTATCGGGAAGGCAAGTCATGTCCATTGCAGCCGATATGCTGCCAACCCAGCCCGATGACTTCGATACCTTCGTCAAACTTTGGCAGCGGGAATCGCGGTTAATGCCGCTGGTTTTGTACATTGAAGGCGTGGAGCCTGCGACCGCCATGATCGGAGAAGACCGCGCCGTGACGACGGGTAATCCGCGCCTGATCCGGAATTTGCGCCGCATCGGAGGACCGGTGGTGATCGACACCCGCAAGGCCATCGCAGAGCTGGAAGATACCAGCATTCTTGAGATCAAGCCGCCCACGGAGACCGAACGCCGCGAACTTTGGAATAATGCATTGGCAATGTATGGCGTTGAAGCGCCCGCACAGTCGTTGGCAAGGTTGGCAGGCGAATTCACGTTGGCATCTTCCCGTATCGAGGAGAATGCCGGGCAGGCTGTTTCCGGCCTTGAATACAAACATCTGAAAGACGGGCTTGGCTGCGTGGAACGTGTCTGGAAGATCTGTATTTATCGAGGGGCGGCCGACATCGAAGGCTTGGCCGAGCGGATTGAGCCCAAGGCCAAATTGGTCGATATAAAACTGCCGCCGCACGGCATGGCAGAACTGGAGCGCCTGGTGCAGCATGCCCGGCATCGTTCCACCGTCATAGCGGATTATGGTTTCGGTGCGCACACCAATCGCGGATTGGGACTCGCGGCGCTGTTTTGCGGCGAGAGCGGCACCGGCAAAACCATGGCCGCCGAGGCCATTGCAGGAGAACTCGGCCTGCCCCTGTTCCGTATCGATAGCGCCAGCCTCATCAGCAAGTACTACGGTGAAACCGAAAAGAACATCCGCCGTATTTTCGAGTGCGCAGAGGCGGGCGGCGCAGTGTGTTTCTTCGATGAGTGCGATTCCTTCAGCAGCCGGCGCGTGGAAGCCAACGACAGCCAAGACCATTTTCTGAACGTTCAGATAAACTACCTGCTGACCCGGATGGACAGCTTCACCGGCGTCGCGATTCTGGCCACCAATATGAAGCAGGCGCTGGATCCCGCCTTTTTGCGGCGCACCCGCTACGTCATCGAATTCCCCTTCCCTGGGGTGGCTGAGCGTAAGGCCATCTGGGAGTCGGTGTTCCCGGATAATACGCCCAAGGGATATATCGATTATGACCGCCTGGCACGATTCGTCCTGTCAGGCGGCAACATTCACAATGCCGCCCTCGCCGCCGCCCATAACGCCGCAGCGGAAGAGAAAGGGGAAAAAGCTTCGGTCGAGATGTCCCATATCTTTGATGCCATCCGCGCCGAACTGATCAAGATCGGCCGGCCCGGCTCCAATACCGATTTCCAGTGGACGCCTCCCCCCAGTAAAGATAAACAGGAGGAAGCCGCATGAATATTAGCCTGGTGATCGATCAATTGGTGCTTGAGGGTATGCCGCTTTCGCGAGGGGAACGGGTAGCGCTTGAAGAGTCTTTGCGGGAGTCGCTAACACAGGTGCTGAATGAAAGAGTCGCTGCACACGCCCTGCCGGAAGGACGCCGTGCTCGGCGCGAACAGATGTTGGTAAGTTTATCCGGAAACACAGGTGGAGCTGGTTTTGGTAAGTCGCTCGGAGCTTTATTGGGAAGCCATGTTTGGGGTGGTCAGGTGGCGCTATTGGATGGCCAAGGGGGACGGCAATGAACAGAATTTTATTTCCATTTCGGAATTTTCCGTTTGAAAGGTGGGAAATATTATGAGACAAGGTTTTGTTCCTTTGAAGGTGCCTTCGAATTCCGATACCAACGCAGTTCGTTTACAACGAAAAGCGACAAATAGCGCAGCGCTCGACTCCGTACCACCGATTGTGAATGACGTTCTAGCATCTTCTGGCCGCCCGCTCGACACCACAACTCGAAACTTTATGGAGGATCGCTTTGGACATGACTTTTCCGAAGTAAGGGTGCATACCGATTCCCGTGCCGCTGAATCCGCTCAGGCAGTATCAGCGAAAGCTTATACGGTGGGACAGAATGTAGTCTTTGGGAAAGATCACTACTCACCCGCCACTGGCGAAGGCATGAGATTATTTGCGCATGAGCTTGCGCATGTTATCCAACAGGGAAAATCGGGCCAAACGTCGTTGTCATCTCTTTCTCACGATAACCCAGGAGAGCAAGAAGCGGACCGAGCTGCTTCGTTAATCGATCATTGTGGCGGACCTATTCACGTTGGAATATCCACTGCGCGAGGACTAGCCAGGCAGGAGGATACTGATGACGAGCTAACTCGCACTTTGCGGGCTGCCAATCGTGATGCGCACAAGCCTAAGCAAGAGCCTTTCCGAGACTTGAGCGCTTTTGGAACACGGCCTTCTGGCGCGTCAGTTGGACAAGCGGCACCGAGGACTCAGCAGCGTGTTGATTCAGTGGGGCTAATCGCTGAGCAAGGTACATCATTGGAGGCATCTTACCGACAAACTCATTTTAATTCAGAACAGGAGGCCCTCGACTTTATAGACCGCTATATTGCATACACGAAAGACAAGCCGCACTTGAAGCAACAATATGTCGACGCAGTTGCCGCACGTAAGCGAATCCTTTCTCAAAAGGCGACAGAGCGTCGAAAGGCTGAGCAGGACAGACTTCAAGCGGAAAGAGAAAAAGCCGATGCTCCCGCGTTGAAAAAACAGTTTCAAAGCGACACGGAATTATCGCAGCGCACACCTCCTCTCGGTCTAAGTTTTTTAGGCCCGGCTTATGTTCAAAACTATTATCGTAATCCATCACCACAGATTCAAAACCCGCTGCTTAGGCAACAAGCAGATCTTTCAACAAATGCGGTAGCTGGACATGGTGCATTAGGCACAACAGCATTGGCTGTTGCTACTGGCACAGTAGCTGCCGCGACTGTGTTGGCCTTAGGAGCTATAACTCTGCCAGTGTTAATATCAATAACAGCGGAAGCCGCGGCCGGTTCCGCGACGCTGACGCCAGTTGTAAGCGCTGTCCTTTCAAATCCTATTGCTGTTGAAGAAGTAGGTAAATTTGGATTAGGAGTTGTATTGTCAATTGCCGCCGCTGGAGGAATTAAGAATTACCTCGAACAGATTTCAACACCAGAAGGCGCACTTCAAGTCGCGTTCGAGCTATTCATTTTACACGCAACAATACAAAGCAGTTCTGGAGGTCCACCGCGCCAAGTCATCTTTAAAGGGAAAGTCGAGAAAGCAACCCCAAAAGGAATTAGTATTAGGCTCACTGAGCTTCCCGATGTGAGTGATCACCCTGTATTGCAAGGAAATGGTCCTGGTAATGACAACTTACCTAAAAATGTGACTCCTCTCTCACGCCCGCAGGCCGCTGCGCCTCCAACACAGGTTGCTGTTGGGCAAAGTTTCGACCCTAGTGCACAAACACAACCATCAGTGTCGTTAACTTCCGTCAATCGACCAACCGCTGCTACAGGAGATAGAAAGCCGAGTACCAATAGTCCTCAAGCAGGTTCTAAAAGCAGTGGAAGTTCTGGAAGTACTCCATTCGGGACGCCCGTACCAAGCTTAAGAAGCGCTTTTAGAGCACCTCCACCTATTACGGGTAATCCAAAGGCGGATCGCTTCGAGCAGTCACAACGCATAAGAGGCAAGAATTCGGTATATATTTTTACCGGTAAGAACACCCCCTCGGGTAAACCTGAGCATGTCGAATTTGATGATTTTCGAGAGGCGGACGGAATGCTTATTGATGCTAAGGCTAGGACTCAAGGGGCTGGCTCGATTTACGATGTACGCGAACCCCGTGCTACAACTGACAAACCGGGTTTTCGACAGGAAATTGTTCGCAGTAAAGTACTTAAACAAGAAGCGGCTCGACAAATTACTGGCGCTAAAGGTGTTGTGTGGGTGGTTCAGGATAAAGAAATTGCTAACGCTCTGCGAGCCTTTTTTGCAAAAGAGGGTTTTGTAACATTTCGCGTAGAAGACCCGAAATGAATAGCCGGATAGGCCAGCCGGATAGGGTGCATTCCATGCCCCACACAACGGAAAAGATGACAACGATTGATGAAATTTGTAACCGGCATGGTGCGTAAAACGCACCCTACATTTATTGATGCCAAATTATCGAAGAGCGAATACAAAAGGGGGGCTCTTATTTTTTACGGTGGTGGCATACAGAAAGCAAAGGTTTTTGTGCGATGAAATGGTTCGACATGCATTATGTGAAGGAATTAAGGCTATACAGGCCACGCATCCATTTACTATAAATGCATGGGTGTTGCTGCCGGATCATCTTCACTGTATTTGGACATTACCGCCCGATGATGCTGACTTTGGGATTCGTTGGGCAATGATAAAACGCTATGTCACAAAGCAATGCGGCTCGGAATTAAAACGTGATGCGTGGATGAGCTCATCGAAACAAAAAAGAAAGGAGTCAATCCTCTGGCAACGGCGTTTTTGGGAGCATCAAATCCGGGATGACGGTGATTATCAGAAGCACATGGATTATATCCATTACAACCTGGCGAAACATGGGTTGGTAGAAAAGGTAGCAGATTGGCCCCATTCGACGTTTCATCGCTATGTTCTACAAGGGGTTTATGGGATGGATTGGGCAGGCGTGATTAATGAATAAGAGCCAGAAGGTTTTGGTGAGCCATAAGATTAATGCAATGGTGCGTGGAACGCACCCTATTTTCTTGGGTGGCAAAAGCGTAATTGGGTTACAAACAGGTTCGTAAACATGAGTGAGGATAGGAGTGAAATGTATGAATACAGTCAACCAACAATTCCGGATTGTCTTTGGGAAAAGAACCTTTTCAAGGCAATGCAACAGAGAACTGCCAATAACCCTGAGGATGGGATGTAAACCATGACCGGTTTCTCGCGTTCCCCGCCAATCCTCAAAGCCGGCATCGTGCTGCTCCCCACGCCGCTTCAACCGCAGCGCGTCGTGGTGTTGCAGTACAACCCGGATCAGTTGAGCCGTACGCTGCAAATCCAGGCGATGAGCGGGGAGTCGGGCGACCGTTCCGAGGCGTTGCGGCTGAAGGGCGCGCCGGTGGAGACCTTTAAACTGGAAGCGGAGATAGACGCTACCGATCAGCTGGAAATGGTTTCTAAAAACCCGAAAATTCCAGAAGCCGAGACAGCGGCACAATTTGGAGTTTTTCCACAGCTTGCGGCCCTGGAATCGCTGATCAGCCCAACTAGTGACCAGTTATCGGGGATGGAAAGCATACTTGCCGAGGGGACGGTGGAAATCGCGCCGGTGGAAGCCCCGCTCGCCCTGTTTGTGTGGAGCACTCAGCGCGTGGCGCCGGTGCGGGTGACGGAGTTTTCCATTACCGAGGAAGCGTTCGATACCCAGCTCAACCCGATTCGCGCCAAGGTGAGTTTGAGCTTGCGGGTTCTGACCATCAGCGATTTCGGCTTCGGACACAAGGGCGGCCAGTATTTCATGGCTTACCTAAAGAACAAGGAGTTTCTGGCGAAGCAGGCTAGGAACGGGAATTTAAGTAAATTGGGGAATCCGGGGTTGCTATGATTGATCCGCTGTCTTTAGTCTTTTCTTCGCAGAATTCGCGTGTCGAGTCTTTCGCGGAAAATAGCCGCTACCGGGGCCTGCCTTTGTTGGTTTATGTGGATGCGAACGGTGTAGAGCACGTTTACATCGGTCGCCGTTTTCTGCCGCCTCCGGAAACGCTGGCGGAGGTTGGACACATAGAAGTCCGCGAAGGCGATCGTATCGACACGATTGCCGGTCAGGTGTTCGGCGAGCCCGAACTCTATTGGCGCATCGCAGACGCCAACCGGGTATTAACGCCGGGTGAACTGACCGAACGCATCGGCAAGCGCCTGCGTATTACTCTGCCCGAAGGTGCGCCGGGACCGCGCGGATCATGAAAAGACATTATAAGGAAACATCGTCATGCTGAGTGGTATTCAATTGACCTTGATGATGGGTCTCGCCAATCCGGAGCCTGTCCCTACCGACATCACCGATTGCCTGCTATCGACTAATGTGACGCAAGCGACAGAGGGAAAAAGCGGATTCCAATTGTCCTTTGCGTTCGGCAAGGGTTCGGGGGCTCGGCGCAGATTCGAGACGGGCTATTTCGATCCGCCCAAACGCGTGGTCATTATCGCAACAGTCAACGGTACGCCGAACGTGCTGATGGATGGCGTCATCACCCGCCATGAAGTGACTGCCAGTAACGAGCCCGGACAATCGCGCCTGAATGTTACCGGGGAAGACCTGTCGCGGATCATGGATCTGATCAATTTCAGCTGGGTATTCAAGTATCCCGCCATGCCGGCGGAGGCGAGGGTGGCGCTTATTGTGGCGAAGTACATCCCGCTCGGTATTCTCCCCATTATTATTCCCAGCGTGAACATCGATATTCCTATTCCGACCTCGCGCATTCCGAGCCATAAGGGTACGGATTTACAGTACATCACCGGTCTCGCTAATGATGTCGGTTATGTGTTTTACATCGATCCGGATCCGCCGGCTGGTATCTCGGTTCCTCGCGAGTTACCGAAACTTCCGCAGGCGTCGCTGCCTGGAGGTGTTGTTACTCCGCGTAGTGTTCAACCGGTACCGGGGCGATCGATTGCCTATTGGGGGCCGGAGATCAAAACCGGCATACCGCAAGCGGCGTTAATCGTCAATTCGGACGCGGCAAGCAACGTGGATTCGCTTACTTTCAGCTTCGACGGCTTTGCCAAAACGGTACATGTGATTCTGATCCGCCCTGAAGAATTGCCGATTCCTATCCCGATTCCGATACCGGATGTGAATCCTCTTTCGCCGCCTTTGGGCAGAAGACAGCCGATTCCTTTGCGTATTGAACCGTTGCAAAATATTTCACACTTAAACGTTCCTCAAGCAATCAGCTTCGGCTTGGCCAAGGCGGCGCGATCGGCGGAAGTGATCTCCGGCTCCGGCAGTTTGAACGTATTGCGTTATGGGAAATTGCTGAAAGCCCGGCGACTGGTCGAGGTGCGCGGAGCTGGCCTACCTCACGATGGCTTGCACTTTGTCCGGAGCGTGACGCACTCAATTAAACCGGGCGAATACAAGCAAAACTTTACCTTATCCCGGAATGCCTTTGACCCCCTGTCACTGGGAGCTGCTTATTTAGGTATGAGTGTTGCTCCTGGAACTGCAGGGCAACGTATTTCGGGTTCAAGCGGAAATCCTTTTGCCTAACTGGAGATAACAATATGTCGAGATCAACATTGCAGGATTTTGGAGGCACGAGCGAATTCAGCGTCCGCGACAGCACGGATCAAGGATCATCACGGTATGGAGAAGTGCCTGGTGAAGGACCACGCTGGGGTAAATATCCAGGTGTTGTGGTCAATCCCATTGATCCCGAGTTGCGTGGCCGCATGTTGGTTCAGGTACCGGATGTTTGGGGGCCGAATGTTTCGTCCTGGGCACATCCTTGCTTGCCATGGGGAGGCATGTCATTGGGCATGTATGTCATTCCAGCTGTTGGTGCCAATGTATGGGTGGAATTTTTACAAGGAGACTCGGAAAAACCCATTTGGACAGGCTTCTGGTGGGGAAAACTGACCGATCCTCCACCTTCCAGTAAATTGACAGTCCCCGGAGTGCCCCAAGTGGCAATGGAATCACTTTTAAAACATGCTGTGGTAATCAGTGATTCACCAATTACCGGGTTATTGCCGATGGGAGGGATTTTGTTGAGAAGCGGTGCTTCTTATATAGCCATTGAACCAAAAGGTATTCGGATATTCGGAAACCCAGGCGTAGCGGTCAACGGAGCTCCGACGGGGGACCCATTTTCCGCTGCTTTATATGTGAGTGCCGTATGAGTCCGAGTTATGTGATTACCTTTGCCAATGCTGCCTTTTGTTCGCACGGGGGGAAAGCGACCCCTTACCCTCCTATGGGGAAAATATTAGTGGAAGGTATGGGGGTCGTTACCTTGAGCCATCAGTATGCCATCGTGGGCTGCGGATTTCCGGCAGCTACCTCGGGAGCTCAACCGGCCTGCGTCACGGGAACTTTTTTCAATGGAACTACGCGCGTACTCACAAACGGCGTTCCGCTTGCAGTGCTCCCTCTGTCCGTTGGTACCTCCAAGGGATTGCCGAATCCAACTCCTTTGATACTGCCCCCTGCAGGACAACATCGAGTACTCGCCCAGTGAGGTCACAATGAGCATCGACTTCCCCTACCGAATAGCCGCCGATGGACGCACCGCTACCACGAACGATGCCGACCATGTGCGCGATATGATCGAAATGTTGCTGTTCACCCATCCCGGCGAGCGAGTGATGCGGCCTGATTTCGGTACGGGCTTACTGCAATATATCCATGCGCCAAACAGCCCGGAGCTGGCGGCGACCTTGCAGGTGACTCTTCAGGCCTCATTGACGCGGTGGCTGGGGGATTTAATCGATATAAGGGAAGCCTCCGCGGAAAGCGTTAATTCTGAAGTGCGGGTGACGCTGAGCTATATACTGCGCTCGACTGGCGAAGAACGCCGGGAAACTTTCACGAGGCCGGTGTTATGAACAATACCCAATGTACATCCAGTGCTCCGGCTCATTGCGCTACGGAAAAGCGGCGTACCTTAATTCGGTACAACAACGCCAAGCCTGATACTAAGAAACTAGCCGGCTTGGATTATATCGAGGTCGATTCCTCAGGCACATCGTTGATTGTCCATTTCTTCGGTACGGTACCGGAGGGATTATCGGCGCGAAATGTTGTGATTGAAGGAGGACGGCGGATACGCGATATTCGGATTCAGTTCGCAGAATTTAAATACGATAGCAACGGCGATACTTGTCTACATTTGAAGATCAATAAGCCAGGCGATTTCTCCGGCTATTGTATTTGCCTGATCGAGCCGGTTGAAGCTTTAGTCCATTGTTTGGGAGATCCTCCGCCCGTCGTCGAACACAAAATTCCCGAGGGAATCGATCCCCGTTATGCCTGCGCCCCTTTGCAATTCCGTACTGATTGTTCCAGTAAGCTGGATTGTAAACCTCAATCATGCCCGCCTGAACCGGTTTTACCGCCCCCAACGATCAATTATCTGGCGCGCGACTTCCAAAGTTTTCGCCAATTAATGCTCGATCGTCTCTTAGTTACTATGCCGGCATGGCGGGAGCGTCACCTTCCTGATCTCGGGGTTACGTTGGTCGAACTTATGGCCTATGTCGCCGATCAGTTGAGCTATACCCTCGATGCGGTGGCGACTGAGGCCTATCTTGCCACCGCCCGCTTGCGGATTTCCGTGCGCCGTCATGCGCGTTTGGTTGATTATCGTATGCATGAAGGCTGCAATTCGCGGGCATGGGTGTGTATCGGCTCCGATAGTGATCAAACTTTCGATATTGCCGATCTGGCTTTTGCGGTGCCGCCGGACGATACCGTGGCAAGGGCGCCAGGTTTGGTCGACTGGGAGTTTCTACGAAAAACCCCTGACGCAATCGTTTTCGAGGCAGTGGATATTCATGGAACCGGCCAAATGTCGGTCGTAGCGGCGCACAGTGAAATTCATTTTTACACCTGGGGAGATGCGGAGTGTTGTCTGCCTGCCGGGACGACCAGGGCTTCTCTCCTGAATGAACCTTTAGAAAAAGCGGCAAGTCCTGCAACAATGAATTCGGACGATTCCGCTTGCGGGAATTATACGAATGCCGTTCCTGCTGCGTCTGGCGGCAGATTCTTGCAACTCAATAAAGGCGATGTATTGATTCTGGAGGAAATTCGCGGGCCTCGTACTGGTGCGGTCGCCGATGCCGATCCGAGTAAACGCCATGTTGTACGGTTGACCTGGGTGAGTCCTAATCCCACGGTCGACCCTGTTACCGGCAATAGCGTTCTGGAAGTCGAATGGGGACGCGAGGATGCTTTGCCTTTTACCTTGTGCTTATCGACGCGCACCGATGCACCGAACTGCGAATTTGTCGAGACGGCGGTAGCGCGCGGCAATGTGGCCCTCGTCGATCATGGAATAACATCGGATGAAGTAGATGAACACTGGGTCGTGCAGGCTGAGCCGCAAACAGGATGCTGCAGTTGCGAAGGCTCGGCAATAGATGTTCCCACGATCGCCAGACCGTTTTCGATCACGCTTGCCAAGCCGCTGTTGACTCATGCGGAAGTTATTGACCCGAGCCGAGCCGAGAACTTGCCAGCTTCCGCCCTGCTTCAACAGGACCCAAGGAAAGCCGTTGCCAGCGTTAAACTCGACGATGACCAGTCAATTTCTTCCTCCAGATCGGCCTACTCAACCCAGGCAAGCGAGAAACCAGACGAGACGGCCTCCGGCTCTGCCAAACCGGTTTGGCGAAATAAATGGGACTGGATTTCCAAGGGGGACCTACTTTCCAGTCTATCCATCGACCGGCATTTTGTCGTGGAAATGGATGATGAGGGCTTTGCCCACCTACGCTTCGGTGACAATGACTGTGGCCGGCAGCCGGAACCCGGACTGCGTTTCCGGGCGAGTTATCGAATTGGGAACAGCACGACCGGCAACGTGGGTCGCGATACCATCGTATGGGTCTCCCGCAAGAGCGGCCTGCTTTCCGGCATTCAATTGCGCCCGCGCAATCCTTTGCCCGCTGTCGGCGGCACGGAGCCGGAACCCGTTTCACATGTCAAACTCTATGCCCCCAGCGCCTATTCCCGAGTCCTGGAACGCGCCGTGGCAGCATCCGATTACGCGGAACTGGCCGGGCGCGATGCCCGTATCGACAGCACCTATGCGGAATTGGCCTGGACCGGCAGCTGGTACGAAGCCGATGTTGCACTGGACCCCTTTGCTAAAGCCGAATGGGATGCATCCCTGGCCCAGGACATCGAGCAGATGCTGGAGCGCGCACGGCGGATCGGGCATGACCTGCGTATTGTGCCGGCGCGCAAAGTGCCGTTGGTCATCCGTTTGCAGGTTTGTGTGGCGGCTCATTATTCGCGCAGCAATGTTGAGCGAGCCATCCGCGAAGTGCTGTCGAACCGCCGCTTGGCGAATGGTACTTTAGGTTTGTTCCATCCGGATAACCTGGAGTTTGATACTGACATCAAGGCTTCCCGGATTGTCGCGGCCGTTCAGGCGCTCGAAGGTGTCCTGCATGTGGAAATTACGGAGTTCAGACGGCAGGATACCGCACCCGATAAACCGAGTCCTTCCGATAGCTCATTTGCCAATAACTTCATAATTATTGGACGCGGCGAAATAGCACAGCTGGACAACGACCCGAATTTTCCGGAAAACGGCTCTTTGAATATCGATATGATGGGGGGGCTATGAGCTGCGAATGCGATTGTGCAAGCTGTACGGAATTTTGCGATTGTCAGCGTTGCTCAAAGCCGGAAACCGATTTGTTGGAGGCGCCGCGCAACCGTCCGGGGCTTGACGCAATCCGGACGCGTATAGGCGATTACGGCGCGTTCTTTACCGATGCCAAGCGTCGGCTTTCTTCCAAGGAATCGCCGAATTTACAGGCGCTCGGCACTCGCGATCCGGCCGATCCCACGATCGCCTTGCTTGATGCCTGGTCCGTCACCGCGGACGTCCTGACCTTCTACCGTGAACGCCTGACTCAAGAGGCCTATCTACGCACAGCGACCGACGAGATCTCCTTGCGCCAACTGGCCAATTTAGTCGGGTTCAAACCTCGGCCGGGTATCGCGGCAACCGCGCATCTGGCTTATTTGCTGGACCCATCGGCAAAACCCGTTGAGATTAACCCGGGAGCCAAGGCGCAAACCGTGCCTCTGCCTGGCGAAAAGATGCAGACTTTTGAAACGGATGAGAAACTTGCTGCTCGTGCGGAATGGAGCCAGATGAAACCCCGGCAAAGTCGTCCATCGCACATTGACATGCTCGATGCGCTGACTAGGCCTACTATCCGATTAGCCGATACTTCCCTCTTCGTAAGACCAGGAGAGCGGGTGTTGTTTGTGTTTGGGATGAAGGTTGGACATCAAGTAGTGAGGGAGGTTTTATCGGCGAAGACCAATATTGAATTGGGTTTTGTGGAACTGACCCTGAAGCCGAGAGACGGGTTGGTTCAAGCGTTATTAAAAAATGGGAACCTTCTGGAAAATCTCATCAAAACGCGCGACAAAATTTCGAAAGAACTGGAGATAATCAGACCGTCACAAGACCCGACTTCATTGATGGGAAAACATCTGCTTGCTGTTTTGAGTTCCTACTTCCTGGGAGCGGATACGATTGGGGTATTGTCTTTATTGGGTAATACCGCTTCCATCCAACGAAGAGGCGGTGACGGACCATTTAAAACAGAAATTGATACTTTAAGTGGAACTTTCAAAGAAATAGCTAATTCTGCATTTCCTGAACCCAAAAAGCAGTTACCTACAGCTATAGATAGCATCTTTAGAGAAATTCGCAAATCAGCTAAAGGTGACGTAAGTTCAAGTGGCTTTATTTCACAGCAAGCTAATGACGGCTTTCAGCCAGATGGTGTAGTGCGAATTGAACTGGCACACTCCATGGTGAAAGAATTTCAAGACTCGTTAAATCCGGCCTTGAGGGTAATGCAGCCAAATTCCATAACAGTTGCTCCTTTAGTTTATCTACTCCGAACAGTAGTTAGTCCATTTGGCGCTGTAGCACCGAAGAAAATATCAAATATCGCCGGAACATTTGAAGAGAAGGAGTGGAGCCTCGATCTTGCAGATAAACAAGGACCCGCGTTTTTGGAAACAGTAGTTGATGCAATTACTGCCGATAGTTTTGCCATCATTCAGACACCTCTTCCGATCGGCGATCTCCAAAATGAAATACCCGACCAGCGTCTATTAAGTTTTGTACGCGTTCGATCGTCCCAAACTGTGGCAAGAGGCTCATACAATCTCTCTTCGAAGGTAACCAAATTGGAACTTGCAGATGCCGCTAGTGGAGCACCTCTTAAAATCATTGATCTGAATTTAATCTTACTTTCCTAAGGAGGAAAATGATGTCTGCTACATCATTTAAAAATGGGCACCTGAACTTTCTCCGTAATAGCTTATAAGCGCCCCTCAAAAAGTCAGCTTGTATAAGTTGCCGAACCCTTCCCCAATTTCGTCGATAGCCCGTTCCAGCTCATCCGGCGTATACAGTTTGAATT
>Ga0208509_1000194_pt1 | contig 25195 bp, 20 predicted proteins | sample LakWasMeta7_HOW4_2_FD_183857 | JGI IMG/M metagenome (GOLD analysis project Ga0208509, IMG submission 183857) | Freshwater sediment methanotrophic microbial communities from Lake Washington under simulated oxygen tension - Sediment Metagenome... | ecosystem: Environmental > Aquatic > Freshwater >...
TGCTACCGCCGTTTTTGCAAATCAAATCTTCAAATTACAAACTCAAGAATATTGGTTGGGCCATTCTTTTAAAATTTTTAAAGGCAAAAATTTTGATTATAGAACAACCAATCTTGTAACTACTATTGGTTTTAAAAATAGAGATTACATCAGTACACCAACACTTGAATATGATCCAAGTCGCTATTTTGCTTCCGAAAAATTATATTTAGCAACCATCGGTTTAAATACGCGTAAGTATGCCGAAGACAAATATCTATTCAATTTTGGTATCGTGGAAGACGTTCCTTATGGTCAAGTTTACGCCATAACTGGAGGATTCCAAGAAAAAAACAAACAAAGAAGAAATTACTTTGGAGGCCGATTTGCCTATGGTGATTATTTCTCGTTTGGGTATCTTGGCACCAACATAGAATGGGGAAGTTTCTTCTTTAACCATATCGCACAAGAAACCACTTTGAGAATTGAAACCAATTATTTTACCAACTTACTTAATCTTGGCAGTTGGAAAGTTAGACAATTTATAAAACCAACTCTGATTATTGGAACACATAGAGCTCCCATTATTAAAGACAGAGTAATAATCTCTGACGAAAATGGAATCACTGGTTTTGATAATCCGTTGATTAATGGAACCAAAAAATTATCCGTTAGTTTTCAAACGCAAACCTATGCACCAGGAAATTGGCATGGCTTTCACTTTAGTCCTTTTTATAACATGACTTTAGCCTTTCTTGGTAATGAATACAATAAAATTCTTGCCGGAAAATTGCATTCCAAATTTAGTTTAGGCGTTTTGATTAATAATGATTATTTGGTTTTTAATAGCTTCCAAATTTCATTTTCCTACTACCCTTCCATTCCCTATCAAGGCACTAACATCTTCAATACCAACTCCTACAAAAATGATGATTTAGCATTGCCTGATTTTCAAATTGGGCAACCTACAATTGTTCCTTACCGATAAGTCGTAGTTAATTATATGTAAGTTTTTATAGCTTATTTAAATAAAAAAATGTAGTTCACCGATTTTTTATTGTTTTTTAGCGGTAATTTTATACGTTTAGTATCACCAACTAAATCTATAATGCGTATGAGAATGAATACTTTACCACAAAAATTTTTCGGTAGAGATAATTTTTGTTCCCTTTTCGGACATCGATTTATAATTACCAAAAAAGTAAACGAACATTTCAATGAGTATGAGTGTTCCGCATGCCATTTAAAAGTAACGAATGATCCAAAAGGGCATAAAATTATTATGACATCTCGGCTCAAAGACATCAATGAAACGTTGTTTTATTTAAATCTTAAGAGGCAATTTTTATCTCATTTTTATTTTCAAAAAAAAGAATAGTAACAAAACTAGATTTATAGCGTCTTACCTCTAAATCTAAAGAAAAACCATTTGGAAACTATTCTTTCAATCAAAAATTTAAACAAACGTTACGGCAAAATTCAAGCTGTAAAAAACGTTTCTCTCGAAATTCAAAAAGGCAATGTTTATGGAATTCTTGGTCCAAACGGAAGCGGGAAATCCACAACATTGGGTATTGTTTTAAATGTTGTCAATAAAACTTCTGGTGAATACAGTTGGTTTGGAGGTACCATGGAAACTCATGATGCTTTGAAAAGAGTGGGTGCCATTATTGAGCGTCCCAATTTCTACCCGTACATGACCGCCAAAGAAAATCTGGAATTGGTTTGCAAAATAAAAAACATCAACTACTCCAAAGTAACTGAGAAATTAGAATTGGTTGGACTAATTGATAGAAAAGACAGTAAGTTCAGTACATTTTCTTTAGGAATGAAACAACGTTTAGCTATCGCTTCGGCTTTGTTAAATGACCCAGAAATTTTAATCCTTGACGAACCTACTAATGGTTTGGACCCACAAGGAATTCATCAAATCCGCGACATCATTCGCTTAATTGCTTCACAAGGCACAACAATTCTTTTAGCTTCCCATTTATTGGACGAAGTTGAAAAGGTTTGTAGCCATGTTTTAGTGCTTCGTTTTGGAGAAATTTTATACACTGGTCCAGTAAACGGAATGACCGCCGGAAATGATTATTTTGAATTGCAAGCAGAGAATAACTCGGAATTAATTGCCGTTTTAAAACGCCATTCCGAATTTGAAAAAGCAGAAGAACAAGAAGGTAAAGTTTTATTTTATTCTAAAAATCCAATCGAATCTTCAAACCTTAATCGCTATTTGTTTGAAAACAATATTTCTTTAAACCATTTGGTGAAAAGAAAATCAAGCTTAGAAGAACAGTTTTTAGCATTAACCAAATAAATAATTAGTACGACATGAAAAGATTAATCGCTATAGAACTTCAGAAGATTTGGAAAAACAGAGCTAGTAAAATTTTAACCATTAGCTACTTTGTTATTCTTTCCTTTATTGCCCTAATTGCCTCCATAAAATTTGATATTGGAAATTTCAAGCTGCATTTGGCAGAAATGGGGATTTTTAATTTTCCTTATATCTGGCATTTTAATACTTATATCGCCGCCATTTTAAAATTCTTTTTAGCCATTGTAATTGTTTCCATGATGGCAAACGAATACAGTTATGGCACCTTAAAACAGAATTTAATTGACGGAATGAGTAAAAAAGAATTCATTCAATCAAAATTTCTAACCGTAGTTTTATTCGCCGCGGCATCCACCGTTTTTATATTTGTAATGTCACTACTTTTAGGATTAAGTTTTTCATCCTATACCGAAATTGGCATTATTTTCAGTGACTTAGAATATCTATTGGCCTATTTTGTAAAGTTAGTTGGGTTTTTCTCCTTCTGTTTATTTTTAGGAATTTTTGTAAAACGCTCCGCTTTTGCTATTGGTTTTTTATTCGTTTGGAATATTTTAGAAGGAATTGCCAAAGGAGTTTTAACCTTTAAAGTATTTCCAAAAAGCGAAACTGCTGCCAACATTATGCAGTTTTTCCCTTTGGAAGCCATGTCGAATTTAATTGTAGAACCTTTCACAAGATTGTCCGCTATTAAAAACATACAAACTGCCATTGGCGATAATGATGTAAAAGATTATGGCGTTCATTTTTCAGCAATTTTAATTGTGTTGGCATGGACTGCAATTTTTATGTTTCTATCTTATAAATTACTAAAAAAACGAGATTTATAGTATCTTTGCGGATGCTATGAAGCCTTTTAAAATTCTTCTTTTTTGGTTACTCGTTTGCTGTTCCTCTGAATCTATTTTGGGACAAAACATTGCTGTTGATGATACTTACACAGCACAACGATTGGTTGAAAATGTTTTAATAAACAGCACCTGTGCCACGGTCTCCAATTTTGTAGTGAGTGGTGGCGATTTTGGAACTACCGAACAAAGCTATGGTTATTTTAATGCCGGTTCAAGTGGCTTTCCATTTGCAGAAGGCATCGTTTTAAGTACCAGTAGAGCCGTTTCCACACAAGGACCCAACGACAATTTATTAAGCGAAGATGCCGGAAATTGGTTTGGTGATACTGATTTAGAGCAAGCTTTAGGTATCTCAAATACTTCCGATGCTACTATTTTGGAGTTTGACTTTACCCCTTTAACAAGCCAAATTAGTTTTGATTATATTTTTGCTTCAGAAGAATATCATGACTCCGCTCCTTGTCATTATTCGGACGGTTTTGCTTTTTTGCTAAAACCAATAGGCAGTTCCACTTATCAAAATTTAGCACTTATTCCCAATACAACTATTCCTGTAAAAGTAACTACCGTTCATCCTTTAATTTCAGTTGCCAATGGGTGTCCAGCAAAAAATGAAGAATATTTTGGTAGTTACAATCCAAGTGTTTGCCCAATTAATTTTAATGGACAAACTGTTGTAATGACAGCAAAAGCAGCTGTAATTCCTGGAACACCTTATCATATTAAATTGGTAATTGCAGATGAAACAAATCCTCAATACGACTCTGCAATTTTTCTTAAAGGAGGAAGTTTTAGCGTTGGCACCGATTTAGGTCCAGACCGATTAGTTGCCACAAACAATCCCCTTTGCTACGGAACCAATTATAATTTAGATGCAACCGAAGCTGGTACTAATACCTATAAATGGTTTAAAGACGGAGTGGAAATAACTGGGGAGACCAATCCCATTTACACAGTTACTAGCCCAGGAATTTACAAAGTTGAAATTACCATAAATAGCACAACTTGTATCGCTCCAGGAGAAGTCACCATTGAATATGTTGGTGCGCCAGCAACTCCCGTTACCTTAGTGCAATGCGACGATGATAATGATGGAATTGCCACTTTTAATTTAACCTCATTAGATACCGTAATTACACAAGGGAATACGCAAAACAACACCGTTACATATTATGAAAATCTAGTTGATGCACAAAATCAATTGAATCAAATTGCCAATACTACAAACTATCAAAATGCTACAACCAATCAATTAATTGCAAGAGTTAGTAATGCTTTTGGTTGTCTTAGTTATGTAGTTGTGAATCTCCAAATCGCGAATAATCCATTGCCGAATGTTAATCCCATAGTTTGCGATGAAGATGGAACTTTTGATGGTATAACAGCCATTGATTTAGACCAAGATGTAACACCGGTAATTTTAAATGGTTTGCCAAGTGGTTTGCTAGTAGCATATTATTTAAATAGTAATGATGCGCTACTTCAAATAAATCCCTTACCGAATCCTTATACAAATACAATTGCAAATGCCCAAACCCTCTTTGCCCGAATTGTAAATGGTCCCGATTGCTATGGAATTATTCCTGTTCCTATTCAAATAGTTGCCTTTAATCCGACCAATTTTGAACATGAAGATTTATATTTATGCGATGGTGAATCTCTAATTATTGGAGTCGCAAATGGGTTTAGCAGTTATCTGTGGAACACTTTGGAAACGACCTCAACAATTTCAATAAATACAGTTGGAGATTATTCAGTGGTGGTAACCAACGCGGTGGGATGTGAAGCTAAAAAAACATTTTTTGTTACAGCTTCAAGTGCGCCAATAATTACTTCCATTGACATTAATGATTTTTTAGGAAGTGATAATACCGTTCAAATTAATGTGACTGGGAATGGCAATTATGAATATTCTTTAAACGGATTTTATTTTCAGAATAGTTCCCTATTTACAAATGTCACTCCCGATGAATACTTTGTAGTTGTTAGAGATAAAAACGGTTGCAATCCTGAAGCTAATGATCACATTTATGTATTGGATTATCCAAAATACTTTACGCCAAATGGTGACGGTATTCACGATACCTGGGTAATAAACAATTTAAGTTTTTATCCCAATGCAATAGTATCCATCTTTGACCGATTTGGTAAATTCCTTTACAATTTCAACCCTAATCATGAAGGCTGGAATGGGGAACTAAATCAATATAAATTACTTTCCGATGATTATTGGTTTGTCATCAATTTAGGTAACGGAAGGAATATTAAAGGACATTTTGCTATGAAGCGATAAATTTGTATTTTTTTTACTAATTTTATCACATGAAAAAGATTGCCCTATTTTTATTCCTATTATCGACCTATATCACTAATGCACAATTTAGTAAGACGCATTATATTCCGCCTTTATCAGGTTCTGACAACGTTCAAGCCGAAGAGCAGTTTATGTACATCTCAACTCCAAGTGTTACACCCATAAATGTTAGAATTACGCAACTTGGTGGCGCCACTATACTTGGAACTGTTTCAAGAAGTGTTCCCTATGTTTTGAATATTGGAAATGGAAACAATACCCAATTGCAGGTTGATCCTAGTTTGATTAATGTCGTTTTAAGTAACAAAGGTTATGTTGTTGAAGCCGATGATGTAGTGTATGTCTCAGCCAGAGTAATTGCTGGGAATGAAAATCAAGCAGGAGAATTGGTTTCGAAAGGACTTGCAGCTCTTGGAACTCGCTATAGGATTGGTGCTTTTACCAATTTAAATGCGCCTCAATACAGTGCCAGTCATCATACATTTGTATCCATTCTTGCCACCGAAAATAATACCACCGTAAGTTTTTCAGATATAAAACCTGGAGTTTCATTAGTAAATAACGCAGGAGTAGGAAATAATCCAGGCCCAATTGTTTTAAATAGTGGCGAAAGTTTTATAATGGCTGTTGATGGTCCAACGGAAGCAAACAGAGACGGTTTGATAGGTTCACTGGTAACTTCGGATAAGCCTATTGCTGTTAACTGTGGTTCCTTTGGTGGAACAAACGGGGAAATGAGTAATTTGGATTTAGGTTTTGACCAACTTGTTTCTGCAGAAAGAACAGGTCAGGAATTTATATTTATTAAAAGCACCGGACTTGATCCTGTAGAAAAAATATTAATTGTTGCCGATGTTGATGATACCGATGTTTTTCTAAACGGTGGAGCATTTCCAACTATTACCTTAAATGCGGGAGAATATGTTGCTTTTGATGGAACCAACTTCTCACCAAGTGGAAACTTATATATCAATACTTCCGAAAATGCTTTTGCCTTTCAAAGTGTAGGCGATGATGGAAGAATAGATCAAGCCAACCAAGAAATGTTCTTTGTACCGCCTTTAAGTTGCCAAACGCCAAAAGTCATCGATAATATTCCTTTTTTAAATCTCGTGGGAACGAGAATTTTTACTGGAAGGGTAACTATAGTAACCGAAACAAGTTCGGCGCTTACTTTTATAATCAATGGAACAAATTATACATTAGCTACATTACCTGCAGGTATTATTGTGAATGGACCTATAAATGTTACTGGAAATGCCAATTTCCAAACATATACCATCACCGGGCTTTCGGGGAATGTGTCTGTGTTTTCAACCAGTCAACTCTATTTAGCATCCTATGGTTCTAGTGATGCCGCAACTTTTGGAGGATTTTATTCCGGATTTACATTTAAACCCGAAATTACATTTGACAGATTAGATATCACTCAGGCCAATTGTATTCCAAATGTGCAACTTCAAGTGAGTACCTTGAGTGGATTTGACACCTTTCAATGGTATTTTAACGGCGCCCCAATGCTAACGGCTACTACTCCAGTTTTAAACCCAACTGTTCCAGGAAATTACTTTGTTTCCGCAACAATATCAGCCTGTGGTACTACATTGATTTCTGATACAATTCCTGTAAGTTCCTGTCCCGTAGATACGGATAACGATGGCACCAATGACAATGTAGATAATGATAGTGATGATGATGGAATCCCAAATTGTACCGAATCTTATGGTGACCAAAATTTTAATTTAGTCAACACTGCAGCTGGTAGCATATCGGTTGGAGCATATAATAATTCCTATACCGGAGCCATTGCTTTTACAGGAACTGGGGCTCCTTCTCCAACTCCAATTGTTGGTGCCAATGATGGAAATTTTGTAACCGAAGCAGCACAAGGTAAAAACAATACGGTGTCGTATACCCTTTCCAGTTTCACAAAACCAATGAGTATCAAAGTTACCTATGCAACCATTGGTGTTGCAGCTGACTTATTGACTTCCAAATCTGAAATTATCATTAACTGTCCAGCAAATCAAACGATAACTATTCTAAATCCAACAGACCAACTTTTAATTGACACCAATTATGATGGTATCTATGAAAATGGTGTGACGCAATTTTCATCTTTTGAAATTAGATTTAGATTAAATAGTAATTTTCCTCTTTTAGCTGGAAATGGGACATTCTCAATAAAAGGAAATCTGTTAACTTCTATTAAAATCACCAATAAAAATCTTTCGGATAATATTCCCAGCAGAGCTACATTTCGATTAATTGCTACTTGTGTTCCCAAAGATTCTGACGGAGATGGTGTTGCGGATCAACTGGATTTTGATTCGGATAATGATGGGATTTTAGATTTGATTGAAGGGCAAGGACAGCATTTTATTGCCATTTCAAATACCGATGTAAATCAAGATGGGATTGACGATGCCTATGGAAGTGGCGTTGTTCCAGTAGATACCGATACCGATACTGTTTTAGATTATTTGGATTTAGACAGTGATAATGATGGTATTAACGACTTAGACGAATCGGGCAGTAATGCTCCTGACGCGAACAATAATGGTGTAATTGATGGCGTTAATTTTGGCCCAAATGGCTTAGCCAATGCTTTAGAAACATCGCCAAACAGTGGTGTTTTAAATTACACTTTAGCGGACACCGATGGCGATGGAATATACAATGCTGTTGAATTAGACAGTGATAATGATTTATGTAGTGATGTTATCGAAGCTGGGTTTTTAGACTCCAATGGAGATGGACAATTAGGAAACATTCCTCTTGCTGTAAATCTGAATAATGGTTTAGTAACAAGCGGAACAGGATATACCAACCCAAATGTAAACTACATTACTGCGGCTCCAATTACAATAGCTAATCAGCCGCAAAATTATGCCACTTGTGAGTTACAAAATGCCACTTTTACAGTAACCTCAAATACAGTCAATAGCTATCAATGGCAATTATCAACAGATGGTGGTGTCAATTGGGCAAACATTACTAATAACGCAACTTATTCCGGAGCAACAACCATTACATTAACAGTTACCAGTGTAACGCCTGCCATGGTTGGTTATCAATACCGAGTGTTTTTGAATAAAAATGGAAACACTTGCGGATTATTTTCACAAGGAGCCATTTTGACTACCTATCCTCTACCAGTCATCACATCTCCTATTATTTTGGTGCAATGTGACGATGATACGGATGGTATTTCAATTTTCAATTTAAGACAAAGTGAAAGCCTTATTTCTGATAATGCTGCTAATGAAACTTTTACTTATTACACATCGGCAGCTGGAGCCAATACTGCCAACGCTGCGCAACTAATAAGCAATCCTATTAACTATACTACTTCAAGCACAACCGTTTGGGCTAGAGTTGTTACTGTTAATGGCTGTTTCAGAGTAGCGCAAATGAATATCGTAGTTTCGGCAACACAATTGCCTTCAACATTTCACAGGGATTTGTTTGTTTGCGATGATTATGTAGATGCTACAAATGACGATAGAGATGGCGTTTCAGTATTTAATCTTACTAGTGTAAGCACAGCAATACAGGGAATTTTACCCGCTTCTGGGAATTATTCTATAAAATATTATCGCAATGAATCCGATGCTTTAGCAGAAACGGATGCTTCTGGAAATTCATTAGCCATCGCCAACATTTCCAATTACAGAAACATTGGCTATCCAAACATACAAGATATTTGGGTGCGAGTAGAAAGCAATGCCGACAACGCTTGTTACGGACTTGGACCTTACGTTCGATTAACCGTAGAAGCTTTGCCTTTTGCTAATCCTATCAACCCAACAAACTTTATGCGTCATTGCGATGACGATCAAAATGGCATTTATGGTTTTGACACTTCCGGATTTCAAGCGGCCGTTTTGAATGGACAAACCAATGTCAACGTGAAATATTTTAGACAAAATGGCACACAACTTTCCACACCTTTACCAAATCCTTACAATGTAAATGGAACTGAAACGATAACCATTAGAGTAAGTAATAATACAACACAAACAGGAGGTCAACCATGTTATGATGAAGAAATCTTTACGTTTTTGGTAGATGATTTACCAGAGGCATTTGCGATTCCAACCAATCTAACAACGAAATGTGATGATGAAGCTCAGCCTTTAAACCAAGATGGTATCTTTAGTTTTGACACTTCAACTTTTGAAACTACAATTCTTGGTGGACAAACGGGAATGAATGTCTATTATTTCGACCAAAATAATAATCCATTACCAAACCTGCTCTTTAATTCGGTATTTACAACAGCCACACAAAACATAACGGTTGTCGTTGAAAATCCGATAAACACAGCTTGTACAGCGACATTAATTATTCCTTTCATTGTCAATCCAACGCCAAAGATTAATTTAATTGATCGCAGATTGATATGTCTACCTGATACGCAAACAACACTTGGCCCAGGAATAGTGGATGGAACTCCAACAACGGATTACACCTATCAATGGTATTTTAATGGAGCAGCACTTGGTGGACAAACCAATCCAAATCTTACTGTTAGCAACGAAGGGCTTTATAGCGTCGATGTTACCAATATTTATGGTTGCCCAAAAACCGGTAATATAACAGTCGTAGGTTCTGAAATTGCACATCTTCAAGATATTCATGTGGAAGATTTAACCGATATCAATACGATATTAATAACCGTTACTGGTGCTGGACATTATGAATATGCGTTGGATGATATCAATGGTCCGTATCGCGATAGTAATTTCTTTACCAATGTTTCTAGCGGAATTCATGACGTTTATATTCGTGATGCCGATGGCTGTGGTATTGTGGGACCAATAACAACACCTGTCCTTGGAGTTCCTCCCTTTTTCACACCCAATGGTGATGGATTTAATGATACTTGGAATGTAAAAGGCGTTAGTGCTCAATTTAATTATTTGTCAACCATATACATTTTTGACCGATTCGGGAAGTTGCTAAAACAAATAGGAACCACTGGAGCAGGATGGGATGGTACATTCAATGGACATTTAATGCCAGCTGATGATTATTGGTTTTCCGTTCAATTTGAAGATGGCCGAAGTGCTAAAGGACATTTTGCGTTGAAACGATAAAATCATGTATAGAAAAGTAACATTCTCATTTGCCTTATTTTTCACATTGTCGATTTATGCCCAACAAATAAAAGTTAATTCGGGAACTATTCAACGTTTTGAAAAGTTCAAATCCCAATTTATAGAGGCTCGAAATGTAGATGTTTGGTTGCCTAATGGGTATTCGCCTAACGAAAAATATGCTGTATTGTATATGCACGATGGGCAAATGCTTTTTGACGCAGAGCAAACATGGAATAAACAAGCTTGGGAAGTTGATGAAATGGCAGGTAAATTAATTTCAGAAAAGAAAACCCAAAAATTCATTGTTGTCGGGATTTGGAATAACGGCAGCATGCGTCATCAAGAATTTTTTCCTCAAAAAGCTTTTGAGCAACTTACTGCTGAGCAACAAGAATTTGTTTCCAATGAATATCTTTCAAATAAGAAAATTGACAAGGCCTTCCATCCTATCTCTGACAACTATTTGAAATTTATCGTAACCGAATTAAAACCATTTATAGACAAATCCTTTTCGACCAAAACCGATAGAAAAAACACTTTTATTGCAGGTTCTAGCATGGGCGGATTGATTTCGATGTATGCCATTTGTGAATATCCAAAAATATTTGGTGGAGCGGCTTGCCTTTCTACACATTGGTCGGGGATTTACCAAATTGACAACAATCCGATTCCAGGAGTTTTTTACAATTATCTTAAAAATCATCTTCCTAATCCGAAAAACCATAAAATTTACTTTGATTATGGTGACCAAACCTTGGACGCTTTATATCCAACCCTTCAAAAACAAGTGGATATTATCATGGTTGAAAAAGGTTTTACAGCAAAAAATTGGATGACCCAATTCTTCCCTGGAAAAGACCATTCTGAAAAATCATGGGCAGCCCGTTTAAACATTCCGCTGGAGTTTTTATTAAAGTAAATGCCCTGTCTCGGATGGAAGTGGCATCTTGTTGCTTAATTCCTAGTTGCTCTCTTATTGTTCCCAGCTTTTTCATCTTAACTATTTTGTTTCATTTTTTTTCAGTTAAAAATTTTGCCACAACTTTTGTTTCAAATTTTTTATTTTATTTTTTTTGAAACACTTTTTGTTTCAAATTTAATTTTCAAAATGATTTTGAAACAGGTTTTTACAATTGCTAAGCAATCCTTACTTGGTAAAACGAGTAAGGATTTTTTTATGGGAATTTGTAATCTTTTTTATATATTTGAGTTACTAATAAACGAAACAAAAGCTTCGTATATACACCCCAATATGGGTAGATTGGCGAAAGTTTGTTTCGGGTATAAACAAGTTATGCCTCAGTTTAGGAGGACGAAAACAGAAACGATAATAAAAAGAAAATATGCAAGTACAATTACAACTTTTAGAAGTAGAACTTATAGATTTTACTATTGAAAAGGAATTATATGAAAAAGAGTGTGAATTAACGAGTCTTGTTGACCATCGCCCAATAATATCTGCTGGACATTCTATTAACCAAAACTTTATTGAATTTACTATTAACGTAAAAATATGTAAAAACGGTAAGATTTGTTCAATAACAACTTTTTCAAGATTCGTTGTGTTCTTTGAAGATAAAAACTTTAATATGCTTGAAAATATTAAGGACGTAAATGTTGCTGACATATTAGCGAATTTAGGAGTTATTGCAAATGCACATTTAATGGGTATATTCAGACTTAAATCATCTGAAACCGATTTTGACGAGTATATAATTCCAGTAAGGTCGCATACTGAAATGAAATCTATGTTTGTTGGTTATGATTATTGATTTATCGTTGTGTTTTGAAGTGTATGTAAAATGAATATGTTTAGACATAATATTTAATTTAAATTTTCATTCCTTTAAAGTGGCGGAATGATTAACCACATAATTTTTAACCTTAAACCTGTATAAAATGAAATTTCATCCTATTTTTCAAAAACCATTTCTAAATTGGTGGCTTGCAATGTCTGTTTTAAGTATTGTTAAATTTTTAGTTTTTGGACTTCCGAGAATGTACGAAGGAAAAAACTACGGAATTTTATTTTACACTTTTGGAGCATTATTAACAGGTTTAGTTTTTGGTTCGATACTTTATTTAATTTATTGGTTATTTAGCCGAAAATGGAATAACAAAATCTACATTATTTTAATATCCGTAATGTGGTTATTCTTCTTAGTAGTCGCCAAACAAAGAGCATAAAAAACCGAAGTCATAACAGCTGTCTGTGGCTATTGTGGAATTTAGTGGAATTACCGTTTCGCAATCATATTTTCGTTAAGCCGAAAATACTCTGGTTACGAACCTCCACAACAGACCACAGGCAGCGGAACGTTATGCAACATAATCTCAACAATCTATAAATGAGAAAATTTTTATTTTTACTTCTAATTATAATTTCTTGTAAAAGGAAAGAAGAACCTAAAACTCATATTGATTTTCAAAAGCGAAGTGATTGGAAAACGGAAAATGGATTTCAGAAAATTGATACTATCTTAGAATTCAAATATTTTTTGGCAAAAAAAATTATACCTGACAAAGAATATGATTATTGGCAATATGCAACCGTTTTTGATAAAAAAGGTGAATCATACACTTATACTATTGTACAAGAATCTGGAGATACTTCACTTAGAAAATTTGTTAATAAAGAATTTAAACTGTCCGAGGATTCTGAAATATTTGGCACTTTTCATTCTTATTGGCCTGGTGATCGCATTGCAAAAATAAGGAATAACAAAGTAACCTATTTAAAATCGATATCAGAGTTCCGTGATTTTTTGGGAACAATTGATAATCTTGAAGAAGCTTTATTGCTAGCGAAAACTTATGGATATGTACCAAGCGGACAAGGTAAAGGTAGTGAATATCGCAAAGTTAAAGATGGTTTCAAATTACATCTAACACAATTTGACGGTATTCGAAAAGAATATATCGAAGTGAAAGTAACCAAAGACGGATTTCTAAAAACAAAAAGTCTAGGATTTGAAAAGTTAAGGCGTTAAAGCATAAATTACGTTGCATAACAGCGGTTTAACGCAATTGCTACAATCCTAGCGAATTGAACGTAATTGTTTACTAACTTCGTTTTTCCTAATCGGAAAAACTGGCTTTCGTCAGCCGCAACTGACGTAAAGCCGCGGAACGTTAGGCACAAGCATTAAACACGACTCTATATAAATGAAACCAGGAAAAGAATACGAAATTTTTATTTTTGAAAAACTAAAGAAACTATTTTCAAATTGGCAAGTTATCTTAAATGATAAAGTTATTGGTCAGGAAAGTGGAATCAAGAGAGAAATAGACGTTTCAATTAGAGGAAAAATATCCGACTTAGATATTTTATATATTGTTCAGTGCAAAGACCACAATAAACCGGCAGATGTAAAAATTATTGGAGAATTTTCATCTGTTATTAAGGATGTTGGCGCATCAAAAGGCTTTTTAATTTGTACATCTGGATTCACTAAAACAATACATCAATATGCAAAGTCATTAGGTATCGAGTTATTGACAGTTGAGGACATTAATTCTGATAAATGGAAAATTGATATCGAAATTCCCATAACATACATATATAAAGAGTTTAAAGTTAACATCCATGGAAAAGCAATCGCCAATGATGAACTAGCAGAGAAAAACAAGGTTGAATTGTCAATTACATATAAAGACTTAGAAACTATAAGTTTTGATAATGGTAAAACCAGTATTAAAATTATGGATCATTTAAATAAAGTAATTGAAGATTCTAACATTGATGTTGAATCAGACGCGATTTTAGAGATTAAAGGTCCGAATCTTAGATTGTTTTTTGCTGGTATCTGGATTGAATGTTCATTTAAAGTGAGTTTTGAAATGCAACCAAGATATTACGTAAAGTACGTCAAACCTGAAGAGTACTCTCAAATCTCCGACCATTTGACAAATGAAAAAATCCCGCTTAGTTATAAATTTACAACAAATTATGACCTAAATGATGGATTTATTGAAATTGAAAATCAAAATACTCCTGTACGATCAACCGTTTTTGTAGTTTTGGAAGAAAACTTAAGACCAATAAAAGAATTAACTTTTGACTTTTCAAATTTTGAAGTTCGAAAATAATGCCAGCGCCTAACAGCCGTTTGGCGCAATGGCTCATCCGATTTTCCTTAGCCATAAATAACTTCTAAAGATTCTGACCCGAGCGCAGCGAATTGACGCAGTAAACAAGTTCAGAATAAAAAAACCACCAACTTCCGCTGATGGTTTTTATTTATTGTAAAAAATAAAAATTACACTTTAAATCTTTTTCTATCTGTTTCGTTCAAATAGATTTTTCTCAAACGAATGGATTTTGGTGTAACCTCAACATATTCGTCTTTTTGAATGTATTCTAAAGCTTCTTCCAATGAGAAAATAATCGGAGGAATAATTCTTGCTTTTTCATCATTTCCAGATGAACGAACGTTAGATTGTTTTTTCTCTTTAGTTACGTTTACACACATATCATCACCACGAGAGTTTTCTCCAATTACCTGACCTTCGTAAATTTCGGCATTTGGTTCAACAAAAAACTTACCACGATCTTGCAATTTATCGATAGAATAAGGGATAGCTTTTCCTTTTTCCATAGAGATTAACGAACCTTTGTTACGTCCAGAAATTTCTCCTTTGTAAGGCTCATATCCTATAAAACGGTGTGCCATAATAGCCTCACCAGCTGTAGCAGTTAGTAATTGATTACGCAATCCAATAATTCCACGTGATGGAATATTAAATTTGATAATCATACGTTCCCCTTTAGTTTCCATACTCAACATTTCACCTTTTCGAACAGTAACAAACTCTACTGCTCTTCCTGAAAGTGTTTCTGGTAAATCGATTGTCAATTCTTCAATAGGCTCACATTTCTTACCATCAATTTCTTTGATAATAACTTGTGGTTGACCAATTTGCAATTCGTAACCTTCTCTTCTCATGGTTTCAATAAGAACAGATAAGTGAAGAACTCCACGACCAAAAACCATGAATTTATCAGCAGAATCCGTTTCACCTAACTTCATAGCTAAGTTTTTTTCTAATTCTTTAGTCAATCTGTCTCTAATGTGACGTGATGTTACAAATTTCCCTTCTTTACCAAAGAATGGTGAATCGTTAATGGTGAACAACATACTCATTGTTGGCTCATCAATAGCAATAGAGGCTAAACCTTCTGGGTTTTCGTGATCAGCGATAGTATCACCAATTTCAAAACCTTCAACACCAACAATAGCGCAGATATCTCCAGCAATTACTTCTTGTACTTTTTTACGACCAAGTCCTTCAAAAGTATGCAATTCTTTGATACGTGATTTACTAATAGTACCGTCTCTTTTTACTAATGAGATTGGCATACCTTCTTTCAAAATACCTCTTTCTAAACGTCCAATAGCAATACGTCCTGTAAAAGCTGAGAAATCTAAAGATGTAATCAACATTTGTGGTGTTCCTTCAGAAACTTTGGGAGCTGGCACATTTTCGATAACCATATCTAACAATGCTTCCACATTATCCGTTACGTTTTCCCAATGATCCGACATCCAGTTATTTTTAGCTGAACCATAAACTGTTGGGAAATCCAACTGCCATTCTTCAGCACCTAATTCATACATTAAATCGAAAACTTTTTCGTGAACTTCTTCTGGAGTACAGTTTTCTTTATCTACTTTGTTGATTACAACGCAAGGCTTCAATCCTAAATCGATAGCTTTTTGCAATACAAAACGAGTTTGTGGCATTGGTCCTTCAAAAGCATCAACCAAAAGACAAACTCCATCAGCCATATTCAATACTCTTTCAACTTCTCCACCAAAATCGGCGTGACCAGGAGTATCAATAATATTGATTTTTGTGCCTTTATAAGAAACAGAAACGTTTTTAGAAGTAATCGTAATTCCTCTTTCGCGTTCTAAATCATTGTTGTCAAGAATTAAATCTCCAGCATTTTCGTTTTCGCGAAATAATTGACAGTGATACATAATTTTATCAACCAAAGTAGTTTTACCGTGATCGACGTGGGCAATAATCGCAATGTTTCTAATAGATTCCATGTGTTCTTTTTTGTGGGTGCAAAGGTACACTTTATTTTGATTAAAAAAACCATTAAACCAACTGTTTACATTTTGATGAATTTTAATTAATAATTGCAACTATAATTATTAATTTATTTGGAAGATAAGTTGGAATTAAATTTCATTTATGTAAATTTGGAACAATGAAAAATAATTCTAACAGCATTACATTATTATTTGTACTGATTTTAATGTTTGTGACTATTATAAGTCACAAGTTTTTCATTAGCTATTATTCCAACTCTTCTCCAGAAGTCATCTTCAAAAAAAGTTTTATTAGAGATTTTGTACTGATAATTGTATCAGGGATGATTTTCAAATACATTTTATATAGAAATGAAAAGAAGAATCTTTCTGTCTTTGAAAGATTAAATACTACCAACGATGAAATTAAAGAATCCAACGAACGATATGACATTGTAGCAAAAGCAACAAGTGATACCATTTGGGATTGGAAAATTGAAGAGGATAGTTTTATATGGAATAAAGGAATTCAAGGTGTTTTTGGTTATAAGAAAGAAGATGTTGGTACCACTTCAAAATGGTGGTTTGACAGAATTCACCCGGAAGATAGTTTGAAAATGTCCATCAAGCTTTATTCGTTTTTAGAACAAAAAACCGAAAAATGGCAAGATGAATATCGTTTTAGATGTGCGGATGGAACTTATAAATACGTATTTGATAGAGGATTTTTAGTAAAAGACAACAGTGGCAAACCTATCCGAATGATTGGAGCCATTCAAGATGTTACCAAACAAAAGCAAGAAGAACAACGACTGCGTTTATTGGAAACGGTGATTACACAGACCAAAGATGCCGTTATCATTACGGATATTGACATTAGTAATAATGACATCCCTAATATCATTTTTGTAAACGAAGCATTTACCAATATGACAGGTTATAAATCTGAAGAAGTTATTGGAAAATCTCCTAGTATCTTTTTTGGTCCTAAATCGGATGTACTTGAAATTGAAAAATTAAAAACAGCCGTTAAAAAATATAGAGAATGTTTTATTGAAACCCTCAGCTATAAAAAGGATGGGGAAGAATACTGGGTTAATTTCTCAATGCTTCCTGTAACCAATGTTGAAGGCGAACATTCGCACTGGATTTCGATACAAAGAGATGTTACAGAGGAAAAAGAGAAAGAAAAAGAGAAGGAACAACTCATTCGTGAATTGACACAAAACAATAAGGATTTAAAGCAGTTTTCATACATCACGTCGCATAATTTGAGAGCGCCGTTATCTAATTTAACCGGATTACTCAACCTTATAGAAGATATTCCTATTGAGAATTCAGAGCTTAAAGAAATGATTGCTGGTTTTTCTAAATCCACTCATATATTAAATGAGACCATCAACGATTTAGTAAAAGTGATTATTATTAAGGACAACCCTTCTATTCAAAAAGAAAAGGTTTTAATAAAAGAGGTTTTTGAAAATGTATTCAATCAATTAAGTTTCTTAATTAGTGTAAACAAACCAATCTTAAAAATTGAATTGGAAGAAGTAACAATTTTAAACATAAATAAATCTTACTTAGAAAGTATTTTTTTAAATTTGCTTACTAATTCTATCAAATACAAGTCGTTAAACAAACAATTAAAAATTTGGGTTACCTCGAAAGTAGTTGGAGATAATTTAATTTTAACATTTAAAGACAACGGAATTGGTATCGATTTGGTGAGAAATCGCGATAAGGTTTTTGGCCTTTATCAAAGATTCCACAATTATCCCGACAGTAAAGGGCTTGGATTGTATTTAGTAAAATCGCAAGTGGAAACTATGGGAGGAACAATAACCATAGACAGCGAAGTAAATAAAGGAACAACTTTTACCATCATTTTTAAAAATAATTAAAGCCTTAAAAATGCTAAAAAAAATCTTGTGTGTAGATGATGACCCAATAACTCTCATGCTTTGTAAAAAAGTAATTGAGAGAACATCTTTTGCGCAAGAAATTGTAACAGCACAAAATGGAGAGGAAGCTTTTCAATATTTTAAAAAGATAGTAGACGAGATTAAAAATGACAATACCGTTGAATATCCAAAATTGGTTCTGTTAGATTTAAACATGCCCGTTATGAATGGATGGGAATTTTTGGATGCTTATTCAAAAAATAAATTTCAGGATATAGTAACCTCCGAATTTATTGTACTCTCTTCAACAATTGATCCAGAAGATGTAAAAAAATCAAAGGCCTATAAAATGGTTATTGATTTTATGTCGAAGCCAATTACGACAGCAATGCTTGAAGATTTAAAAAACAAATACATATAAAAAAAGCTCTCATTTCTGAGAGCTTTTTTTATATGCAATATTATATTACTATAATTTATTAACGAAAACCGTTAATTTAGATTTCAAGTTTGAAGCCTTGTTATCGTGTATGATATTTTTCTTAGCTAATTTGTCAATCATAGAGATAACACCTGCTAATTTAGTTGAAGCATCCGATTTTTCAGTAGCTAATCTTAATGCTTTAATTGCATTACGAGTAGTTTTATGTTGGTATTTATTTAATACTCTTCTCTTTTCGTTACTTCTAATTCTCTTTAAAGCTGACTTATGATTTGCCATTTTGTTTTTTTTCTAAAATTAATTTTTGTAGCCCGTAGGGGAATCGAACCCCTCTTACATGGATGAAAACCATGCGTCCTAACCGATAGACGAACGGGCCAACTCCTTCAATGCGGATGCAAAAATACAACTATTTTTTATTCACACAATAGTCGAGCAAAAGTTTTTTTATTTATTTTTAATAAGCCTTTGCAAATAGCACTCTACCAAGGGATTCCATACCTGTTAAAACACATTTTCCTGCTTCTTCTTTTCTGTTTAAAGGAATACAACGTATGGTTGCCTTCGTTAAATCCTTAATTTTCTCTTCGGTTTCGGCAGTTCCATCCCAATGTGCTGATATAAATCCGCCTTTATTTTCCAAAACTTCTTTAAACTCTTCAAAAGAATTGACTTCTGTAATATGGTTATCTCTATAGTTAAAAGCTTTATCGTACATATCTTTTTGAATTTGCTCTAGCAAATCTGAAATATAATTTACAATTCCGTCGTTTGAAACTGTCTCTTTTGTCAAAGTATCTCTACGTGCAATTTCAAAAGTCCCATTTTCTAAATCTTTTGGACCAACAGCAATTCGGATTGGAACACCTTTTAATTCCCATTCCGCAAATTTAAATCCTGGCTTCTGAGTTGTTCTATTATCATATTTCACTGAAACGTTTCTCTTTTTAAATTGAGCAACTAAATCATTTGCAACAGTCGATATTTTTTCAAACTCTTCATCAGTTTTGAAAATTGGCACAATAACAACTTGTATTGGCGCCAAATTAGGAGGTAAAACCAATCCGTTATCATCAGAATGTGTCATAACTAAAGCTCCCATCAAACGCGTAGAAACTCCCCAAGAAGTTCCCCAAACAAACTCTTGTTTCCCTTCCTGATTGGCAAACTTAACATCAAATGCTTTTGCGAAATTTTGTCCTAAAAAATGAGATGTTCCTGCTTGCAAAGCTTTTCCGTCCTGCATTAAGGCTTCAATACAATAAGTTTCTTCAGCACCCGCAAAACGCTCAGTCTCGGTTTTCAATCCTTTGATTACAGGAATCGCCATAAAATTTTCGACAAAATCCGCATAAACGTGCATCATTTTTTCAGATTCTTCAACGGCTTCCGCTTTGGTTGCATGTGCTGTATGACCTTCTTGCCATAAAAATTCTGCCGTTCTAAGAAACAACCTTGTTCTCATTTCCCAACGAACCACGTTGGCCCACTGATTTATTAACAATGGCAAGTCTCTATAAGATTGAACCCAACCTTTATAGGTGCTCCAAATAATAGCTTCACTTGTTGGACGAACAATTAGTTCTTCCTCCAGTTTTGCATTTGGATCAACCATTAATTTTCCTGGTTTATCAGGATCATTTTTTAATCTGTAATGAGTAACGATGGCGCATTCTTTAGCAAATCCTTCTGCATTTTTCTCTTCAGCTTCAAACATACTTTTCGGAACAAAAAGCGGAAAATAAGCATTACTATGACCTGTTTCTTTAAACATTCTATCTAACTCTGCTTGCATCTTTTCCCAAATAGCATAGCCATACGGTTTGATAACCATACACCCTCTAACGCCTGAGTTTTCTGCCAAATCTGCTTTGACAACCAGTTCGTTATACCATTTTGAATAATCTTCGGATCTCGTAATTAGGTTCTTGCTCATATTGAATAGTTTGGCACAAAAATTGTTTAACAAAATTTAACTAAATAGTTCGGCAAAACTAACTATTTTTGTATAGTCCAACAATAAAAATGCTATAGATATGAAAACTTATTCTTTTTCCTCGAAAAAACTATCCATTTACTCCCTATTTGGATTTTTATCAATTATGGTTACTTCTTGTGGTTCCTATCAAAATAGTTCTTACTATGATAGTGATGGAATTTATGGATCATCTGAAAAAAAGAAAACCGAAACTACCTCTTCTGACAAAGCAGAAAGCAGTAAATACCAAGAATATTTTAGTAATCTAAACAATGAAAAAGCTGAAGTATTTACAAATGTGGACAACTACAGCTCAACACCTACTGACTCTATTCAAAACAAAACCGAAAATTATAATAACAACAATAATTCAAGTTGGGGAAGTAATCCTCAAACCGTAACAATTCAAGTATACGACAATAATTGGGGTTATGGTTATTGGAATAATTATTGGAATGCAAATTATTGGGGATATAATAATTTTTATGGCCCAAGTTGGGGTTTTGGATGGAATAGTTGGTATGGCCCAAGTTGGAATATAGGTTGGAATAGTTGGTATGGTTACGGTTACTGTGGCGGATATTATGGTGGCTATTATAATAATTGGTATGGCAACTATTGGAACAATGGTTATTATCACAACAACTACGCCTACGCTGGTGGAAGAAGAGGTTCCTCTTCTTATGGATATGCCGCAAATGGTGGAAGAAATGGAAATTATAACAATTCATCCTATAATGGAGGAAGAAGAGGTAATTCTTATACCAATTCAACAACCAGAAGTAATAATTATGGAGGTACTCGCTCCTCTTATTCAAACAGTACAACTCGAGGTAATTCTACCACAAAAAATTACTCAAGCAATACAACAAATACTACCTCATCCCCAAGTTATTCTCCTACTCGAACTGTTCGAACAGAATCTAGCACAACACGTAGCTATACTCCTAGCAGTTCATCAAGTTCAAGTTATGGAGGAGGAAGATCATCATCTGGAGGTGGTGGTGGAAGATCATCAGGAGGAAGAAGATAAATCAATTTAATTATGAAAAAGAACTTATACATTGCAGCATTGTTATGTTTAACTAACTATGCTTTACAAGCCCAGAATAGCACTGATGCTATTCGTTTTTCTCAATCTGATATTAGCGGAACTGCTAGATTTAGCGCCATGAGTGGAGCCTTTGGAGCTCTAGGTGGTGATTTATCCGCTATAGGAATTAACCCTGCAGGTTCTGTTATTTTTAATAACAATCAAGCTGGAATGACATTAGCTGTCTATGCTAAAGATAATGATTCCAATTATTTTGGAACAAAATCAAATGAGAGTGATGTCAATTTTGATTTAAATCAAGCGGGGGTTGTATGGATTTTTAGAGATACTGAAAAAAGTGATTGGAAAAAATTTGCGTTAGCTCTGAATTATGACAACACCAAAAATTTGAGTAATACTATTTTTTCCACAGGTGTAAATTCAAACTCTGTTTCAAATTATTTCTTAAGTTATGCCAATGGAATTCAACAAGGAGTTCTATCCAATGATTTCGGCTCATTAAATTATTCACAGCAGCAAGCTTTTTTGGGTTATCAGGCCTATATAATCAATCCAGCATCCAATTCTTCAAGTGAGACAAATTATTTTTCAAATGTCCCTCTTGGCGCCAATTATTTCCAAAGACAATCTTTTACTTCAAGTGGCATCAATGGAAAAATTTCCTTTAATGCGGCAGCTCAATACAAAGATTTCCTTTCAATAGGTATCAATTTGAATGCTCATTTTATAGATTACAGACAATCCACAGCTTTTGCTGAAGAGAATGATTTTCAAAATACTTCTACCGATTATTTAGTAAATCGTTTGGCTTTTTACAATGATTTATATACTTATGGGAATGGCTTTTCTATTCAAGTTGGAGCCATTCTAAAACCTACCAACGAAATACGTCTTGGTTTAACCTATCAATCACCAACATGGTATAATCTTAATGATGAGTTAAGCCAAAGTGCAGTTGCCATTAGTAGAAATGACACTAGTGAATTAGCTCCAGATATAGTAAACCCAAGATTAACAATGATTTACGAGCCATACAAATTAAGAACGCCAAGTAAATACACAGGGAGTTTTGCCTATATTTTTGGAAAAAATGGATTAATCAGTTTTGATTATTCGTTGAAAGATTATAACAACATTCTTTTAAAACCTACAAATGATTTTATTGGCGAAAATCATTATATGGCAACTGCATTGAAAGCGGCAAGTGAATTTAGATTGGGTGCTGAATATAAAATCAAAAACTGGAGTCTTCGTGGTGGATACAACTTTGAAGAAAGCCCATATAAAGATGCAAAAGTAATTGGCGATTTATACGGAATATCAAGTGGATTAGGCTATAATTTTGGTGACTTTAAAGTTGATCTTGCCTATACCTATTCCAAAAGAAATTATCAAAATCAATTTTTTACACAAGGTTTAACTGATTATTCCACTGTGAGTGCCATAAATAATTCCTTTTTTGCAACAGTATTATTTGAATTATAACCTACTATAATTCAAATTTTAGAACCATCTCTTCTTTTGACGGGATGGTTTTTTTATTCCTATTAAAATCATATTTATAAATTCATTACGTTTCTAATAATAAAAAGGTGTAATTTTGCACTCCAAATTTAAAACTATGAGAACAAAGTCTTTAAAGAAAAACAGAATTAACGTTATTACCCTTGGATGCTCCAAAAACACTTATGATAGTGAGGTTTTGATGGGACAATTGAAGGCTAGTGGAAAAGATGTTGTTCATGAACAAGAAGGAAACATAGTTGTTATAAATACGTGTGGATTTATTGATAATGCTAAAGCAGAATCGATAAATACCATTTTGGAATATGCAGATAAAAAAGAACAAGGGCTTGTAGACAAAGTCTTTGTTACCGGATGTTTATCCGAACGATACAGACCCGATTTAGAGAAAGAAATTCCCAATGTGGATCAATATTTTGGGACAACTGAATTGCCACAATTACTTAAAGCACTTGGTGCCGATTACAAACATGAATTGCTTGGTGAACGATTAACGACCACACCAAAAAATTATGCTTATTTAAAAATTGCTGAAGGTTGCGACAGACCATGTAGTTTCTGTGCCATCCCAATTATGCGCGGCAAACACGTTTCTCAAACTATTGAAAAATTAGTAAAAGAAACCGAAGGATTAGCTAAAAATGGAGTAAAAGAGTTGATTTTAATTGCACAAGATTTGACCTATTATGGTTTGGATATTTACAAAAAAAGAAACCTTGCCGAGTTACTTGAAAACCTAGTAAAAGTTGAAGGAATAGAATGGATTCGATTGCATTATGCATTCCCAACTGGTTTCCCAATGGACGTTTTAGAGTTAATGAAACGCGAGCCAAAAATTTGCAATTATATTGATATTCCATTACAACATATTTCCGATAGCATCTTAAAATCGATGCGACGTGGTACTACTAAAGAGAAAACCACTAAATTGCTAAAAGAATTCAGAGAAGCCGTTCCCGGAATGACAATAAGAACCACTTTAATTGTTGGTTATCCTGGAGAAACACAAGAAGATTTTGAAATCATGAGAGATTGGGTTCAAGAAATGAAATTTGAGCGTTTGGGTTGTTTTACCTATTCTCACGAAGAAAATACACACGCCTATTTACTAGAAGACAATGTTCCTGAAGAAGTAAAACAAGCTCGTGCTGCTGAAATAATGGATTTACAATCTCAGATTTCCTGGGATTTAAATCAGGAGAAGATTGGACAAACTTTCAAATGCATCATCGATAGAAAAGAAGGACAACATTTCGTAGGTAGAACCGAATTTGACAGCCCCGATGTTGATAACGAAGTTTTAATTGATGCTGCAAAATTCTATGTAAAAACAGGCGATTTTGTGAATGTAAAAATTATTGATGCTACAGAATTTGACCTTTACGGCGAACCTGTTTAAAGTTTATTATTCAGGTTTTTGTCCGTGTAAAACTTGATTCAACACTTCAAATAATTTCTCTCTATTAATAGGTTTAGTTATATAGCCGTAAAATCCAGCTTTATATATTCTTTCTTCATCTTCACTTGATGAGTAGGCAGTTTGAGCAATCACGACTAAGTTTGGTCTAATAGATTTTACCTTTTCCAATGCTTCAAATCCGTTCATAATTGGCATTTTTATATCCATAAGCACAACGTCAATATTTGGATTATTAATACAAATAT
>Ga0208509_1000195_pt1 | contig 25103 bp, 20 predicted proteins | sample LakWasMeta7_HOW4_2_FD_183857 | JGI IMG/M metagenome (GOLD analysis project Ga0208509, IMG submission 183857) | Freshwater sediment methanotrophic microbial communities from Lake Washington under simulated oxygen tension - Sediment Metagenome... | ecosystem: Environmental > Aquatic > Freshwater >...
GGATTAGCCACGATTATCTAGTTCCACATTTGAACGGCGAAACTTATAGCCATAAACCGCCGTTATTGTTTTGGTTAATGACCGCAAGCTGGTGGTTGTTTGGTGTCAATGATTGGTCGCTACGACTCATTGCCCCGTTGTTTTCTCTCGCAACCCTATATTTATCGGCGCTAATAGCCAGAAACTTGTGGCCAGCCCGTAAACAAGTTGAAGATTTAGCTCCGCTAGTATTACTTAGCCTGTTTTTTTGGAACATCTACAGCACGTTGACCATGTTCGACATGATGCTGGCATTTTTTGTGGTGCTAGGCATTTACAGTCTGCAACGGTTGGCTTACGCAGGACTGACTTTTCGTCGCTGGTTATTATTAGGTGTGGCGATTGGTGGCGGGGTGTTTAGTAAAGGGCCGGTGATTTTATTGCATTTATTACCCGTCGCGTTGCTAGCTCCATGGTGGATGGATAAGCAAAAAACCAATTTTCGCTGGCAGCAATGGTATTTAGGGTTAGGACTGGCAATTTTAATAGGTGCTGCCATTGCGCTTAGTTGGGCAATACCTGCCGGCATTGCCGGCGGTCAAGAATACAGAAATGCCATATTCTTGGGGCAAACCAGCGGCCGATTAGTGGAATCTTTCGCGCATCGATTGCCATGGTGGTGGTATTTGGAAACTTTGCCGCTGCTGCTGTTGCCATGGGTATTGTTTAGGCCATTATGGTCTGGATTACGCAAAGTAAGTTCGCAAGATGCCGGTATTCGCTTCTGCCTAGCCTGGGGATTACCGGTTTTTATTGCATTTTCATTGGTCAGCGGCAAGCGGCTGCACTATTTAATGCCTTTAGTGCCGGGTCTGGCATTACTATTGGCTAGAACTATTGATGAAATTCAGGATTTGCATCGCAGTAAGCGCGCTCATGTCATTATTGTGGCGGTGCTGGCGATATTGGGCATAGTGTTGGCATTGTTTCCGTGGCTTAACCAAATTTTTCAGTGGCGGCCAGAGTTCTCGTTACTTTCTCCCGTGTGGGGAGAGATACTTTTGGGCGTGTCAGTTGTGCTGGTTTTTGCCAAAGCATTGGATTTACGAGAAGCGGTTTTATACGTCTGTATCGGGACTATCACAGCAGTCTTGATGATTTCATGTGGTTTTTTTTCCATTAAAGCCGACCGTTACGATACGTCAATCGTTGCAGGAAAAATTGCTGCGCTAATGCAGGAAAGTCGCGATATCGCTTTGTTTGGCGTCAATTATCATGGTCAATATCACTTTGCTGGCCGACTTGAGCAGCCAATTACCGAGATCTCAGATAGCAACGCTTTACGCAGCTGGGCTGCGAGTCATCAAAATGGCTACATTATTGTTACTTACGGTGAATCATCTAAAGCAGCGCTAGAGCCAATACTTGCTTACCATTACCCTTTCAGAGGACAAAATGTTGGACTGCTTTCGGCCAAAATACTGGCTGAGACGCCAGCTCTTGAATCAATGTTAAAACTTTGAGCGTTAATCCAATTCACGACCTTCTACTTCCAAATGCTAATAATATTGGTGAAGTCATCCGTCCAGGGCGGCATATCAAAATATAAAGGCATTTTTTGCCAGCTACCAATACGACTGATGGCTAATGGTTCCAGTATTTTAGGATTTTTGGCCATTACCACCCAATCGGTTGCAACCACCAACGGAATGTCTCGCTGAGGTTTGAATTCTTGCAGCAAGGCTGCAACCTTCATATGCTCAGCGTGGATAGACAGCACCTTTTTCAATAACAAATGACGATTGGTAATATGAAAAGCGATCATGCCTTCAGGCTTTAGCTTTTTGAAATACAACGCCAGAGCTTCTTCGGTTAATAAGTGCGTGGGTACCGAATCGGAACTAAACGCATCCATCACGATTAAATCAAATTTGCCATCCGGTTCGTTTGCCAGTGACAAACGCGCATCCCCTACCTTCATCACTGCTTGTTCATTGCATTGCGAGAGATAGCTGAAATAAAGTGGATTGCGGGCGATGTCCACCACTAATGGATCAATTTCATAAAGCGTCCACCGTTGTTGATCTTTTGCATAACAGCTCAATGCACCAGCTCCCAGGCCAACGACGCCAATAGTCCAGTTTTGGTCTTGGCCATCAAATTCCTTAAATAATTGCCCCATGGGGCCAGGCCGACTGTAATAAGTTAGAGGCGTCTTGATTTCTGCGGTTGTTAGCCGTTGTGCGCCATGCTTGGTGGTGCCGTGAAACAGCTCATGATATTTTTCCGACTGATTTTGCTCATTGATTAAGGTGCTTTCGCGGACAGCCAGCACACCAAAAAACGAACGCTCTTGGTAGAGCGTATGTGTCGATAGTCCATGCATTCCCAGACTAAGAAAAATTATCGCGCCAGTTAATCCTGAGTAGGCGATAGGGCGTGCTCGTAGAACAAAAGCAACGCAGGTTAAGACAATTAAGCTGATAGCGATAGTATCGAAATAATCGAGTAAATTATCGACGTTGGCATAAATCACGAAGCCGATAACAACCAGTAGGGCGGGGCCTAGCAGTTGTTTAAAAACACTTGAAATTGAAATAGTAGTAGCAGGGCGCAGCATTAATGCGGCGATAATCATTAATGGATATTCATAAATGCCGCTAAAAATGAACGGTGCCACAAAGGTATTGAACATGCCGCCAAGCATACCGGCGAACGACATAATCAAATAATAGGTAGTTAAATGCTCCGTACTGGGTCGACTGCGTGCAAGTTCGCCATGACAAACCATAACGGCAAAGAAGAATGCCAACAGGTGCAATACCAGATAACCCCAATAGGGTAAATCTGCCGGGTTGATAAAGGCATAGATCAGAAAAGGCAGTAAAAAATAGGTTTGCAACCGCACCATGACCAAGTGGGTTTTATCGTTCCATGTTGAAAAAACGATAATAAAGGACAGCAGGTACAGCGTCAGCGGAATAATCCACAGCAGTGGTACAGACGCTATATCGGTACTGATGAAATTGGTTAAGCCCAGTAACAGGCTCGAAGGTACAAAAGCCAGCGCCAGCCAGTGTAATTTCTGATAAATATCCGGGGCAGTTGTGATAGCTTGAGGTTCAGAGACTTTGAGCGTTGGCTCGCTACGACTGTTCCAGACTCGCATTGCGCAACCTGATATTAACAGAGATAGGACCACATAGCCGACACTCCAGTAAATTTTTTGATGTTCCAGACCAATTGAAGGTTCAACAATAAATGGATAGCTGAGTAGCGCAAGTAAGCTGCCCGCATTACTGGCGGCATAGAGAAAATAAGGATCGTTGCTAGATTGATGACCGAGGGTAGAAAACCACTTTTGCATCAAAGGCGCAGTTGTCGATACCACAAAAAAAGGCAAGCCGATTGCTAGAAACAAAGTCGATAGCAGCCAGAAAGTCGGATTTTCAAGCGTAGGAGGTGCGTTATTTTCAGGTAAAGCCAGCGGCAGTGCTAAAAAGCTAATCAGAATAATTGCGGCATGTAACTGTATTTGCAGGCGCGGTTGTAATTTGGTCGAGACATAATGTGCATACAAATAACCTAAAAACAAAATACTTTGATAAAACACCATGCAGGTGTTCCACACCGCAGGAGAGCCACCCAGCAAAGGTAATAAAATCTTGCCAAACAGCGGTTGCAGCAAAAACATTAGCGATGCGCTGAAAAACAAAGTCGCAGCAAATAACAAGATCAGAGAAAAGTTACTATTTGGTTTCGATACAGTCATAGCTCTAATAATGGGGCTTTATGGTTTTTTGCGGCAATGATAAAGCACAAGTAAGGCTTTTGCAGGATGCATTTGTGAAGTGCATAAAAAAGGCGGCATTAATGCCGCCTTTTTTAATAATTATAAGGTGCCGTTCGCACTGAGTTTGTCGAAGTGCTTAGGCTCGAAAGTTTATAAAGAACCAAAATAAGCTGCTAATTCCTTATAATCTTGATCGGATAAACTGGATACCACCCCTTGCATGGGACCGCTTTTACGAGAACCGTTTTTAAAGTTTGCTAATTGCGACACTAGATAATTAGGATGTTGTCCGGCAAGGCGAGGAAATTGGCCTTTACCTTCACCCTGGATACCATGGCATCCCAAACACATACTCGCTTTAGGCTGACCCGCTTTTGCCAAAGTAGCATCGGCACCCGCACTGGCAGGTTTTTGGCTGGAAAAATAAGCAGCTAAATCGTCAATATCACCATCGGTTAAATTAGTAGCGATGGCCTGCATCATAGTATTGCTGCGATGACCCGATTTGAACGCTTTAAGTTGAGTTTCAATATAGGTCGATTGTTGCCCTGCTAACTTAGGCCATTGCGGACTATTGCTATTGCCATTCTGGCCGTGACAGCCAACACAAGTTTCTGATTTTTGCTCACCGGCTTTGGCATCCGCCGCAGACACCGAAGTTGCAAACAAGCAACCCACTACTAGCGATAAAGAAAGGGAATGCATTAGTAATTTCATGGCTCACCTCAATAATGTAGGGTTAAACATAAACCTTTAGTTGACGATCAACCTTCGGCTGGCGGCTACTATACAGTCAAATGGTTAATAAATGAATGTGGGATAGCTTGCTGACGATTGCAGGCTAATTCAAGTGAAAGATAATAATTTCGTAGGAGCGAGCCTGTGCCCGCAATTGTATATTTATATCGGTAAATCTGTGGTTAACAGTTCAAAAGCCCTTGGTTTAAAGCCAAAATCCCGACTGGCTTCTGAGTGATCGAACACCAAATCTTGATTCATACGCTCAGCCATAGCTGTCGACCACTTTCGATAACGCGGTATGCGGCGTAATAGTGATATAGCAAGCCCAAAAAACCAAAGTGGGACAGATAATATTCGGGGACGTAAGCTAAGTGCAGAAAATATACGAATAACCATCTCGCGATAACTGAGTGTTTCGCCACCTGAAATATTGTAGGCTCGATTGGCTGCGCATGGTGCCTGTAAAGCGGATAGACATGCACCCGCTACATCTGCGGCATGAATGGGCTGGCGCAGGCCATTGGCCTTCCCAAACAATGGAAAGAAGCCAAAACGGCGGATGAAGCGCGCAATCTCAGAGATATTTTTATCCCGCCCTAAGCCATAAATCAGAGTAGGGCGCAGAATCACCCATTCAATACCATGGCTCTCCGCCCAGCCGCGCACTTGTTGCTCCGCATCAGTCAGCTTGCGTGCTACAGCTTGCTCTTCTGGGTCGAAAGAATCATCTTTAGTAAACTGACTGGTAGATGAAAGTACCACAACGCGTTTCGCTCTGTGCTTTTTAAGGAGGTCAAAGTAATCTGGCAACACCCAAATAGGCGCGGCGCAAATCCAAAACGGTGTGATTTCATCTTCGAGCTGGGTAATGCGTTGCGGCAATCGCTGCCAATATATCTTCTTATCTTCAGCAATCGCCTTACGAGAATACGCCGTCACATGCCAATTTATCGCAGCCAGCATGGGCAATAGACATCCACCTACTAAACTGGATGCGCCAAGGATACCTATACGATTGCTGAAATCGGCATCAGTCACGTCCAATCACCAATGCCCGACCAATACGCTTAGTAGTGTAGTAAGCAACCACAAGGCTAAACCGTAGCCAAATTCCCAATGCGACTAACCACATCAATATGCCAGGATATTGGTGTTTAAAGAATTTCCGATAAAATCGCATCATTCCTTTATGCTTGTGCCATTCGACAAAAATAGGTCGGCCTTTACTGCAAATTCCCAATGCATGGGTTATTTTGGCTGAAGGAACAAACAACACCTTCCATCCTGCCTGTCTGAACCGCATACACCAATCAAGATCTTCACAATGTAAAAAATATTTTTCATCCCAAGTTCCAACTTTAGCAAGGACTTCGCCCTTAATCAACATGCAAGCTCCAGAGATCGCTTCAACTTCAATCGGGCCATCAGGAAGTGGTTGCTTGTGTAGATGGAAATCAAAAAATAGCTTGGGCCAGCGGTGAGCAAATCGAGACAGACCAAACGCCCGTACAAACGACCTCCAAGGAGTAGGCACTGCTCGCCGACCTCCGCCCTGCTCAGTTCCATCCGAATTTATCAAGAGTCCACCTGCCATCCCGACCGTAGGATCAGCCCGCAAATATGTCAGAAGTTCCGTCAACGTTCCTGAGGTGAATGAGCAGTCTGGATTAAGAAATAATAGATTATCTGCTTTGGCAAGCAGAATGCCTTGATTACAGGCGGCGGCAAACCCTCTGTTTTTCACATTTCTAATCACCTGTACTTGGGGCAACCACTGTAAAGCATCTAAGCTACCGTCTTGCGATGCGTTATCCACCACGATCACTTCCGTATTCAACTTGCAACCCAACAGAGATTCGATGCACGTCCGTAATAAAGGACCCGCGTTGTAGTTCACAACAATAGCTGAGATTTGAGGTGTCATTGTTTTCCGTAGAGTCCAGTGTCAAATCAACGGGCGCTGCTATGGCCATAAACGCTTATCCAGCGCTCGCCATATTTCTCCAACCGAAGCGCTACGGCCTGCTTGAATTTCACGCCTACTGCGCCAAATTTCTGGGAGGCCTTTGATTGCATCGATCTTAGCTCTTAGGATAACACTGCCTTGGCCTCGAAAAATAAAATAAGCCATTGTCACCATATTCAGCATTATATGTAACGGCAATAGTGACCAAAATAAAACGTCAGGCATATTTTTTACAAAGTTCCAGACTAGATTGCGATGCCCGAAATATATCGAAAAATGGCTCCGTCTTCCCGTCAGAGCAGACCCCATATGGCTTACCACAGACTCAGGAACATATCGCGAACCATATCCCGCCAACAGTAGCCGAAAGGCAAGGTCAACATCTTCGATGTAACAAAAAAAACGCTCATCGAACCCGCCGACCTCTGCTAATGCAGAATATCTGTATAGCGCAGCTGCGGCACAGGGCGAAAAAACTTCTTCCCCATCCACAAACCGTTTGTTTGCGCTAAGGCCATGACCCCGCCGCCCGGGCTTTCCAGTAATAGTCAAATAATCGCCAGCGCCGTCGAGAAGATCAGGATCTTTATAATCAAGGAGGCGGCTACCAAAAGCCGCGACCGCTGGGTAAAGCTGTGCGGCGGCTACTAATGTTTCAAGCCAGACTGGGTCTGGAAATGCATCGGGGTTAAGCAGAGCAATAAAGTCGAACTTCTGGCAAAAACTAATCCCAATATTGTTCGCCGTGGCAAATCCCCTGTTTTCAGGTAGCCGCAACAATTCATAGCTTGGAAATTTGTCAATCACTTTTGCAAGCAGTTCTACATCATCGCTTCCGTTATCGACCAGCAATACCCGAGTTGGCTTCAGAGTTTGAGCGGTAACTGCATTCAGAACATCTTCAATCAAGTGGGATGAATTCCATGTGACGATGATAACGGAAATCTTGATCATTTAATTCCCATTAAAATAACGCGGCAATGCTGATCGATAATAGATTCGGCGCAAAAAAGCCACACCGGCCGATCGCAATGAAGTCCAGGGACGGCTTTTGCCCGAATGTAGTTTCCGGTATGGTGGCACAAAATTCCGATCAAGTTTTCGAACTGAAGCAGGGAGCGAAACAGAATCTTCGATATCTGTATCAATTTGTGCCAGCAAAGAGGGGCGGACATGACCTGAGGTGATTTCTCGTTCCAACTCTGTACGGCTAATAAATCCACTCTGCAACGCACGCTTAAGACAAGCGATCCAAAGGTGGCCAAGAGGATTTGCTGTAGATATCCAGGGCTGTGTATTCATGTCGGTATAGTGAAGCAAACATGTCTTTCCTGCCTTGTAACGCTCCAGCGAATTCCAATCCGGCGAAATATCACGCCCAATTTTCTGCGCGACCCGCATTTCATGCATCAATGCTGCATAATCGAGTTTTCCGGCGTCTAAATCCGCGACTATCTGATCAATATTCCAGCCCAACGCCTTGCAATCCAAAAGCATCACACTGAACTGTCCACGTCGACCTTTTTGCGCTTCTTGAACAGTTTGCAAATCACAATCAGCGAAGTTATGGTTCCAAAGCTCACTGATATCCTGAAAAACCTGCATGTCAGCATCAAGATAAATGGCCTTCCCAGAAAAGTCACACAACTCCGGAATCAAAAAACGCTGGAAAGAAAAAGGCGTCCTTGGCTGATTTTCGATGGCTAAGGGCAACGGTATCGGTCTGTTGAAAGTGTATATCGCCGAAACCTCAACCGGCAGAGATGTAGTCTCTTTTATCGAGAACTCCAGGACTCGCATTGGCAGCCACTCGGCAGGCGTGGATGCTACAAAAACTCGTACGGGCTTGAGTTGCAATGGATGAGAAATTTTCTTACTCATTTCACACCGAACTCGTTACTTCGTTCAAGACGCTGTTTTTGCACCAGTTCCAGCAAGAAACGCCGCAATACACCCATAGACGGCCGCTCAATTAACCAGTAGCTTATAAATGAGAACAGCAAAATTAAAAAGAGGACACCCAATCCCCTATATAAGCCGGATGTCCATATGGTTTCCTGTCCCACCAGCTGAAGCAAAGAGACTATGGATTCGCTATGAAAGGAAATAACATTTAGTAGCAGGTAATGCCAAATGTATAAACTGTAAGAAACGACACCCACCCAACCTAATGGAGTTAACAACGCTGAGACTACTCGATTCATAAAACTGGCAGGAAAAGACAAAGTTGACAGCGCCAACATAAAAACAGTAATTGCGATTAGTGATACCTGATACTCGACGGCAATGCCGATTTCTAGAGCGACAAATGTTGCCACCAAAGCTACTAAAGCCAACCACATTGGTAACTTATTTCTGCACTTCTCTGCAACCGCGATTCCTACAACAAACAAGAAGAATGTCTGAAAGAATGGAGCGAAAGGTCCTGTAATTCGATAAAGGGGGGCATCATAAAAAGCGCGCCAGTGACAAGCAAGCATTCAATACGCCACCTCCCCCGCAAAATAAGGAACAGCAAAGGCACGATCAAGTAAAAAATTACTTCGTGCGTCAACGTCCAAAGGACAGGATTTATATCGCGTGAAACCGGAGGTAACAGGGCTTGAGTAAACGTAATGTGCCGTAACAACGATCCGATGCTGAAGGAAGGTACAAAGTGAGAGCCAATCATCGGAATCAGTACAAGAGCCGTAAAGATATTCACATAATAAAGAGGCATCAATCGGGTTGCACGATGCACTGCATAGATCGTAAGACCTTGCGGCTGGGGTAGCGTCTTGCTTGCGCTGATCCAGATCAAATAACCGGAGACGATAAAGAAAAGATTAACCCCAAACAGGCCAAAATAACCTTTAATTTGCGTTAACGAACTGATCTCTATCAGATGAGCGTGGTCGCCGTGCGACAGCAGTACAGCTAAAGCAGCTAGGCCACGAAGCGCATCGATAACCAAACTCTTTTTAATCGTGCTCACTGATAAATTCTCGTTCATTGGAACCTGACTTCGACACGCTTCGCCTTACACCCAATGAGCGTCGATGAAATACCTTTTCGATGCTGCTATCTCTATCCAACCATTCGTCAACCGCGCGACGACATCCTGAGTAAGACGAATAGTCGTCAAAAATAATTATTCCACCTGGCGACAAATATGGGGTAATGCGTTCAATGCAAACTCTTACCGAGTCATACCAGTCGCAGTCGATATGTGCAAATGCAATCGGCTCAACTGGATGCAAGGTGTCTTCAAACAGGCCTTGTTTGAAACGTATATTTTCGCGATCAGGAACGATCCCAAATTGGTTTAGATTGGTTTTAACTACATCGATCAATCCGTTAATGTAGCCGTAGTATTTTTTTCCACCAAGGCCGGCAGAAGTACCCGAACGTATCTCCTCATACCGTTTATGAGCATCCTCACCGTCATTTTCATTAGGTGGTGGGATCATTTCAAACACATCATATAATTCAAATGGTAAATTCTCAGGCTTCAATCTGCCAATTAAAATGGCTGAACCTCCAAGCGCAACACCTGCTTCAAGGTACAAGCCAGGTACTGCATCCCTTTGAACTTGCAAAACTGCCTCCGCGATATTTTCAAGTTTTGGAGGACCGCAGTAAGAAAGATTTGCCGCACGGATTTCACTGATCAGACGTAAAACATTCTCCTCCTCCGGTATTACGGGGGCCATGGGCGATGTTGTTGCAGTTAACAAATCTAGGAGACGAGTAAAAAGTTTTTTCATTGGGGAAGGCTCTCTATAAAGCGCTGCATTACCGAAAAACCCGCTTGAGCACGTTCACGGACAATGCCGAAGTCAAAATCAATTGACGACACCATGTTGTCAGGTGAGCAAAGTGGAAAACCAAAAAACTCAGCCATGCCGATGGAACGTCCATCAACGGGGACGAGAAAGCTACGCTTGGCTCGGCTAAGAAAAAGCAGGTGAGCATGTAAACGGCTGCCTATGTGAAGATCAATATTGTCATAAAACGCTATACAAGCATCGGCATCGGTTGGGCAAATGATCTTAAATCCTCGTCGTACCGCATATCTGCGAAGACGCTGGTATTCATTCAGTGCTGTGGCACTATTCCCGAATTGCCACCGATGCCGAAGATTCTCGAAACGACTAGGGGGGGAATAATTTTGATGCAGGACTAGATAGCGTTGAGAGCGTGGAAAGTGGTGCGCCACAAAATCAATCACTGCCGTTTCTCGCGCCCAAAAGTCTTTGCGTTCGGTTACAGTCACCGCAATACGTCGGGTTGCGGTACTGAAAGTCCGACCACTGAGCAGTGGCTTGTCGTAGATCACCGGGCATCCCGTCATCAGAATCTGCGGTGCAAGTTCTGGTAACTGTTGCTTTAAGAACCCAACAGTGTGGGGACAGCGCCAGGATGAAAATTCAATCTTTTCGTGCAGGGCACGCAGAATATCTTTGGTCGTATCAATCAGTCCATCAGTAAAACCGGTCTCACCGTGTAAGCCAATACCAAACGGCACTAACCGTAAATTACTAGCTCTAATAAGCTCAGCGGTCAGACCTGGACAAACGGTGTAACGATCATTTAACTGATTAGCACCAGCGAGAATGACGGCAGGGCTTCTATCCAGAATATTAAATGCGTCAGGAGTAAGCGCAACGCGAGGAGAAAAAATTTTCTGCGAAGAAAACCTGCCAATTAAGCGTTCGATTGCTCGCAGGATAAATCCATCCCCAAGATTGACGAACTTCCGTCCAATAAGGGAGTCTGGGATTGGATAAGGCGTCAGCACCGAATGGCTTGTCTCACCCTCTACAACTGAATAATCTGAATCGTTCACTTACGCCCAGCCGCAATCATGTAAGGGTTGGGGTATTGGCGAATAACGATTTCATCGGTAACCTCTGAATATCCCTCAAAGAAAACCTCTCGAACAGCCTGCTCGCTAAATCGATAATAGTCAGCATTGTAAGCAAGACCATGACGAGCATAGGTCAATGTGGTGTAGTCTTTGTCAGTAGGCAATGTCATATAGATTGGCACACCGACAACAAATACCCCGCCTTTCTTTAATACTCGTTTCGTTTCAGCAATCGTCTTCCAAAAATAACGGTCATGCTCAATAGAAGAACAGCTCATCACACAGTCGAAAGTTTCATCTGGAAAATTAATGGCGTTGCTATTGCCAACGACCATCTCGGTCTCTTTCAACTCATCTGAAAGCTTGTCGAACCGAAGATTTAAGGCCACTTTCCGAAAATGCCTTAGAGCTGGTACAGAAAGTAACGTCCATGAGCCTGCCCCGACTTCCAAGGCGGCAGGAGAATTTGAAGAAGTTATCCTTTTGGCAATAACATCCGCAAACATGTCAAAAACTGTTGGACTCATGGTTTTGGTAATAGAAAAGTAACCATTTTTTTATCCTTGCATAGTTAACTAAGAAATTCCCAATTAAATGGGGTAGGCTCATCATATTGTCGACGTGACAACAATAAACAATCAACGGCTTCTATTGTTAAAGCCAATGAAAACTGCTCTTTTGAAGAAAGTTTTTCGTTTTTAACTTGTTTCCAATCTATAAATTCATCTAACAACTGTCTAGCTCCTTGTAACTCATTACTTAGTAGACAACGATCAAATTCAGATTTAAGACTATCTGAAAAATATGTGTTCCAAACATTTACAGTGCCTTGTTCGCCAAATTTTGGCCGCATAGCAATTGATTGAGGCAGATATTTAGAAAAAGAGTTTGCAAGTGCAATCTTCTCGGCACGTTCGCTTGTTTCTTTGATAAGTAATTTGTCTGCAGAAGAAAGCGATGCGCTAGCCTTTAATACAGATCTATACAAAAATGGTACGCGAGCTTCAATTCCATGTGCCATGTACATACGGTCAACGCGTAGTAACTGAGAATACTGTAGTTGAGTTGATTGATCGAATGACAAAAAACCATTAAGTACTGAATTAGGTATTTCTGACAACCGAATGCGAAATGCTTCACGTTGCGCGTCCAGTCGATCATTTGCAACGTGCTGGAAAGTAGGACGAAGACTATTGATTAGGCCTGTTTGTGCACGCCGTCGACGATAATTGTTAAAGATTGCAATTGGGTCATTTGAAAAATTTGGATCAAGTGCAAACCGATACCAAGGATATCCAGCAAATAATTCATCAGCTCCCTCGCCAACAAGGGCGACTTTAAAACCTTCATTTTTTAATATCGCAGACAACCCATAGCTGAGTAAAGCATTAATATTAGCAATAGGCTCTTCAAGATAAAATGCAGTTCGACGTAGCCATCCCTCTGTGTTTTTTGTTGTCAATCGCGCAACATGATGTTTCAAACCGAGATGTCGACAGAGCAAACTAGCATGTTCAACTTCGGGGTCACGTCCTGTTGTTAATGTAAATGTGTACGCCTGTAAATCAGGGTGCGATTGAGCCGCCGCTGCTGCGATAATGCTCGAATCAAGTCCACCACTCAGTGCCAGAGCAATGGGTACATCAGATATGAGGTGATCATCTATAGAACGCTGGATAATTGTATGCAGACCAGCTGAATCTAATTCATCACCATTATCAAAATAGGCTCTTTTTGCAAACCAAGACTCACTCTCAATTGCTTGAATAGTGGTATTTTTCGCAAGAGAAATTGTCATTACACATCCGGGCGACAAGTAACGCACCCCTGTATACAATGAAGTATCTTCCATCTGAAATCCCCAGCTCAGCATATCGGTTAATACACCACCATCGATCGAAAGCGAGGAGAGGACAGCAATAGCCTTAATTTCTGAAGCAAATACGATGCTATCAGCTCGTTGAAGCACACAAAGCGGTTTTATGCCAAATTCATCTCGCGCAAGATGTAAACACCCTTCCCGCTCGTCATAAATAGCAAGAGCATACATGCCACGTAGACGCCCAATTACCGATTTTCCCCAATATTTATAGCCTTGAGAAATGACTTCAGTATCGCCAGTTGTTCTAAATTTTGCCCCTAGCGTGAGCAATTCATTGCGTAGCTCTTTGTAGTTATAGATCTCTCCATTGAAAATCAAAGAGCACTGCGGGGTAACAAAGGGCTGATCGCTGCGTGGCTCAGGATCAATGATGCTTAAACGTGTGTGCCCGAGGGCTAAACCGCATTCTGGTCGCCATAACAGGCCACGCGAATCAGGTCCACGATGCGACAAGGTGCTTAAAGCATTCTCAATGTTCGTTTTAGAGGGAAGTCTTTCATGTTTACCAAAAAATCCAAAAATACCGCACATTGCTATATGGCCCCTTTAGAACTCTTCAGAATCTTCAAAATCGGCCTCATCAGATATTTGTTGTACACCCGATACTTCACCACCTTTTACTGCCCAATCGCGAGACTGGTAATAAAGGCAATTAGTCGCAAGCCCAGCATCGCGAACTACTAATCGGATATCGTCAGCCACATCCAGAATATCGTGCATTCCTCCCTGGGAAACGCTGATTTTGATCCGATACGTACCGGGACGAAGACCCACTTGTGGTAACAACAAATGCACCTCATCATTTCCTGGCGCCAATCGCAACCATCCCAGATCACGACTCGACATCATGAAAAGTACTGTTTCGCCTGGTTGATGTGTCAGGTCAGAGATGATGAGATTGACACTGACATCTTCGACCAATTTTGCACATTGCAAAGAAACAACAATTTCTCCTGGATGACCACATAACCAGTATCCGGCATCGTTCGCACCCTTTGTGCAAATCGTAACTGCACGGATTCCTAGAGTCGTGTCAAGGGCAAGCTCACGTTCTGCCAATGCAATGGATTTTACTGCATTTCGCCCGACGGCTTGTTGTAACCCATCTTCTTCATAAGCTTTGAGTACCTCGCGGGGGTTGCCGAGCATCATAGCTTTGCCGCGGCGCATGAAAAGGCATTCGTCGGACAGAGTTTCTATGAGTATGGAACTGTGCGATACCAGTAACATAGAGGTGCCAGCCCGACGCATTTCATTCATGCGATTGCGACACTTGACACGAAATTTTGCATCGCCAACCGATAACACCTCATCGACGATAAGGATGGAGGGGTCGGTATGAACAGCACAGGCAAACCCAAGGCGCGCGAGCATGCCGGAACTGTATGTGCCGATTGGGGCGTTGATGGATTCGCTCAGCTCAGCGAAATCGACAATGGAATCGTAGCGGGCTCGAATGTCACGTTCGGCCACACCAAGCAATGAGAGGTTAAGGTAAATATTTTCGCGGCCAGACAATACCGGCTTGAAGCCAGCGCCCAATGCCAACATGGGCGCAATTCGTCCATGTACCTGAATCCTGCCGAGTGTCGGCTTCAGAATGCCGCTGACCATACGCAATAACGTGGTCTTGCCGCTACCGTTAAGACCAACAATACCAATTGAGTGACCGCGTCTCAACTCGAATGAAACACCGCGCACTGCCCAGAATTCACTTGAGCGTAGTTCATCGGACTCGCCCCGAGCAAGTAATGCCCGTCCGATATCGCGAGCACCGTAGACAAATGAGCGCTTAAGAGATCTAGCAAATTTTTTGCTGACCTTCTCGACAGATACACATACATCCGATTGAGCCATCGTCACTTACCTCCTAGCAGCATGCGTTCAATGATGATCGGCGCTACCAACCGTACCAGCGCAAAACCTAAGATTGTGGTCAGCACCGCAGCAGCCAGTACTCCTGTCAGCACCAGCGGCTGGCTCATGGACACATTTGCTGCTGCTTCCCGGGCCGATTGCATCAGCGGAGAAACAGGATTACATCTTATAACTGTAGCGAAAAAGCTGTCACCTTTCGGTTCGTACATAGCCGGCGTAAGAAATAAGCCGTAGTTGAGTACGAGTTTAATCGTGTTGTGCAGATCGGCAAACAGTAGTGTGAAAGGCATCAGTATTGCTCCAATACCAAGGCCAAGCAGCAGGGAACCGATGAAGCACAGAATAATCAGGCAGATGCCATACAGTTCAAGGCCATGAAATAATTCGAGTAGCAGCAAAACTAAGGTACAGCGCACTAATGTAGTTACAAGGGACTCATAAAATTGTACTAGGATGATTGCAGACCGAGAGAAATAAACACGCGTTATATAGGAGCGTGCACCATCGAACGCCCGATGCGCCACATCGACAGCCTCTGCAAATACCTGCCAAAGCAGTGTTCCCAGTAATACGAACAGCGGATAAGGCAGTAAGGTTTTCCCCGCACTTAAAATGCCGGCACGATTTGCCAGTGTCACTCCGAGGGTGATGAATATTGCCGGAGCAACCATCCAAAAATAGCCTAGGAAAGACTTTCGATATTTTGCGCCAACCGTATGTGTAAAAAGCCTCCAGGAAAGATCGAATGTGGCATTTATCTTCTGGATCAAGGATACTCGCACTGCAATCATTTTATTCCTCATCGTTCATTGTGTTGAGCATTTCGTCATCGGCATGCTGTGAAATAAGGTGTTGCAGGTAACGTCGAGCCAGGAAACTTGCTATAACAGTCAAAGGCCAACTCAATTCCTTCGGTCGTAAATGATTTAGCCAGTATACCGCCATCATTTTTTTGCGCTCTCCCTTGAAGTGCAGGATAAGTTTGTCGTCAAATTCTTCAACAATGGAGGAAAAACGACACTCGGGGGAAAAGTTGTAAGTATCACACGGCAACATCAGCACCCGACAACCATTGATCTTTAGAATATGTGAGCGAGATAGAGCCCTATGAGATAACCCAATACAGTGCATTAATGCGAGTTGATCTCCATACCATTGGCTTTGATCAGCATAGTTCTGGCGATAGATATCAACGAAACGCCGGAAAAATGTGCGAACCACATCTGGACGACGGTTGTTGAGAATTATCAGTCCGCCGTTGATCGGCATTGACTTATTCAAACGCCAGGTCAGCGCTACATCAAAGTTCTCAAGAAAGAGGTGGCTTAACGAACCGTTTAACAACATATCCGAGTCGATCAAAACCATCGGGCGCGAAAAATCACTCGCCTCAATGCATTCCAATTGTGCCAGTGAGCGGGACATCATCATGGATGAATGATCGATCACGGAGTCCATGCGATTGAATGGCTTCTGGATGCCATGTACCCTTGTAAATTTATCGGTAAGCAAGGTGAATCTCGCATCCTGGTGAAATAAACATACCGAACGAAAGAGCATGTCAATCATGCGCATGTAGACGGGGCCTTGGAGGTTCGCATTCGGATGCATCCCCTCCAGGCCAGATGGTCGATCTGCATGGAAGGTTACAAACTCGGGTTCAATGGGACTCTCTTTATTCCAGAAGAATAACCGCTGCATCAGTGAATCGGCAATGGTGATGAAGCTTCTGCGGAGGTAACGTTTGCAACAACACAAAGGAAAGCCGTCGGCAACAGCCAACATATCTAATTGCATGAGGGTCGAATCAATTCAATTTAAAAGTAGCAAAAAAAGAAGGGCAAGCCATATATATTATTGCACGAGGTCTATTTCGTTTTTGTTCATAATAAAAAATAACTGAAAGTATTTTGCTTATATCATCAAGCAATAACCACTTAGTATTGTCATTTTTCCCAGAAAAAACTTGGTTTCGGCCCTTCCCTTTAGTCATGATGGATTGGTTAGGCTGCAATGATGATTTACATCTGAAAAAATTGAGAACTGAATTCACTTGGTTTCTATAATTAAATTTGATTTTTTTGTGTAGCAACTACTTTTTCAAAAAGTGCTTTTTGGCTTTGCAGCATAAACTAAAGCGGAGTGAGTCTTTACCAGAATAAGACAATAACAGAGCGGCGGTATTTTTCAGAAAGATCGCGACGCTAGTTTCCAGGCAAGACGAAGATTCTCTCTAAACTGAGAATTAATAATTTTTAACACTAATTGTCCTATTTTCTTTACACAAATTTAATTTATTAGCCGCTTCTTTCTTAATTTGAGTTTTGCTTTCCATAGGAAACAAATCACCAGTTTTATGGAATTTTTCGTATCCAACTTCAATTGCGGATTGGAGCAAAACTACTCCAAGACATGTTTCCATATGGTCTTCATCCGAAAAAATAGACCAATCATCAATGTACATCAGGGCAGGTTGATTAAGATCGATAAAGGGCACATTATATACTCTGGCTACCCGTTTCAAGTCTCTGTTATGGGCCTCTAGCCCGTTTTTTACCTGAAATTGATATAAGTCAGAGCGCACGGGGGGTTGAAAAAATACCACTTCTATATTGTGCTCATGTCCCCATAGTGCGATCAAATCAAACAACCCATCCCATGGCGCTCAATCTGTAATTTCTCGTAGCCGTTGCACTTTTACATGCTCGTTTGTAATGCTTGGTTTTTGATCTTTAGCTTGTAAAGCCTTACCGGGTGGTGATTTTCGTTCACCATTGGGATTCAGGTTTGCTAACCACTTGTCTTCGAGTACTGGGATACCAGATTTAGCACTTGTATCTTCCCCGGCAAAAAATTTGTAGAAACGTAAATCTGCATTTTTTTTCAATGCATGTAAGTGGAAATCTTCCCAAATGTTTAAACGCTGCTTAACAAGACTGGCAAGTTCATTTTTTACAGTTTGACGAAATACATCTCCTCCAGGAAGGCGGTCACGTAGTGGCAATAATGTTTCAAGCAGGGGGAGATACTTACGATGATCATCTTCAAGAATCAGCCTGGCTGGTCGTCTCAATAGTAGTGAAGACTCAAAGTAAACACGCCGCAAATTAGGAAAGCGCAGCCTTAATATTTCAGCCTGTAACAATAATCCATAACTGATTTCATTGTATGAATTGCCTGAGCCATTAACAGCGTTACTGATGCCAAACCATTCTGGACGCAACAATTTGGTTCGGGATGTTCCAACGTAAGCAGTGGTTACTGAGTCCGGGTTTGGATACTTGGAGAACAGAGCAACATTATGTACCAACATTTGATTACCAATCTCACGTCCACTAATGTGGGCATGTTGCAGATATTCAAGCAGTTCGATGTTGTTTGTAGGGACAGCCTCATTAACGCGGGGCTCAGCAATGCGTACCCCGACCTCTATAGCAACAAGTGTGGCTCCAGCAACAAATACTGATAGAAATACCTTCCGCCATGCGAAATTCTCGGGCTTAGAACTGAAAATAGATGAAATCATTACCATCAACGTAATAAATCAGTGCAAAAGCCGTAAGGGCCGTTACTGCTGGAATCTGCCAACGCAAGCTTTGTGAAGCCATATCAAGTTGGTAAGTAGTGCGATGCACCAACCACTGTAATGGAAGGTAGAGCAGCATTAACTCAAAAAAAACTGGGGAAATCTTGGTTTCATCCCAATTACTTGCCGGTGAAACAATTTTTTCAAGTATCGTAATGGCTTCTCCAAAGCTCGAAGCGCGGAAAAACACCCAAGCCGCAAAGACTGTGCTCATCGTCACAAGCCATGCTAAAGGAGGCCAACGCAAAGGAATTGTGATTACTTTCGGTAAGCTGGTCGTTTCAAACCATCGATTAATGGCTAGTGCCGCACCATGAATACCACCCCAAATAATAAAGTTCCAACTTGCCCCATGCCATAGACCCCCAAGCAACATGGTCAGAGCTAGGTTCCGCTGGATTTTCCATGCTGCATCTGTGCGTGAACCACCGAGAGCTATGTAAAGATAGTCGCGCAACCAATTGCTTAACGTCATATGCCAGCGCCGCCAAAAATCACGAATGCTCAATGCCGCATATGGCAAGTTGAAGTTGTGCGGTAGCACATAGCCAAACAATAATGCGGCGCCCAAGGCCATCAATGAATAACCCCAAAAATCACAAAGTATCTGGACGCCAAACCCGATTGTAGCCATCAGATTATCGAGGCCGGAATAGTCATCCGGGGCAGAGAAAATTACATTCACGAATGGCGCAATGCCATCAGCAATGCCAGATTTTAGAGCGAATCCTGCCAGGAAAAGATATAAGCCGTTATAAATCTTTGTGGCATCCAAGCGCTGCAAAACATGCACCTGCGGCATGAACTGGCCTGCCCGGCAAATTGGCCCAGCAATTAGATGAGGGAAAAACAGTACGAAAATGGAGAACACCAACGGATTACTTTCGTGCCTGATTTTTCCGCGATAAATATCTGCCTGGTATGAGATCAATTCGAAAACATAAAAAGACACCCCAAGAGGGAGGATGATTGACAAGTGCGGCGATTGAATGGTCGGGTAGTACAGTTTGGCCAACGTTGACACGTTTTCCAGGAAAAAATTAGCGTATTTAAAATATGCAAGCAATCCCAGATTAATCAAGCATGCTAGCACTAACCAGAAACGGCTCCGAGAGTTTTCGATACGCGAACCCAATAACCAGTTGATAAGGATAAGGGTAAGAAGCATCAGTACAAAAACACTGCTCCAACTCATGTAAAAATAGATGCTTGCAAGAAAAACGATCCATTGCCGTGCTCTCAACCATGGCGCTACCCAGTAAAGCGCCACAGTTAAAGTGAGCAGGATCAAGTATTCAATAGAATTAAATAGCATGTGTTTGTTATTTGAATCGAATAGCTACGACATGACCACAGTCAGCTGGTCATGTCATGCTTCAGGTTTTCACGTGCCTGTTGAAATATATTCAACACTTGGTCACGCAATTTATTAACTGAATACTCTTGCTCTAAACGTTTTTGGGCATTGGAAACGAGCTGAAACCTTAGGTTACTTTCAGTAATAAGCGTTTCGATCGAGGTTAGCCATTCATCCTGTGTTGAAGCGAGAAGTCCGCAATCATCACTGCAACATGTATCGTAAATCGTACCAGCGCTAGCAATGACGGCAGCTCCCACTGCAGTGTATTCAATCCATTTGTTAATATTTTTAACTTTATTAAATTCTGTTGGCGCAAGAGGGCATATTCCAACATCCCATTTTCTTGAAGCAAATACTTTAAGAAATTCGTCATAATTGGATACGACAGGGAGGACGACAATTCTTTTCCCGAACTCGTTCAGTATGGCCGGTTTAGGGATTTTTCCGAATATCTCAAATTGCAGCTCAGGATATTTACGCAATATTTTAATCAATGCTGGCAGCGCCACCTCAAAATCATGAGCATGATCAAAACCCATGTAGCCTATCAGGGCAGCTTGACGTTCCTCTGCAGGACTGATGACTTTGCCTGCACAAAAGATTTTGCCTGTTTGAAGATTGCCGCCAATACCAAGAGCTTGCAAATGTGACTTCAGTCGCTCGTTAGAGCAATGGACAAGATCAACGTTACTGAGAAGGTGACGAATTGCACTGAGGCGAAGCGGGTGATTGTGATAATCGTATTTCTGTTGGCCAAGTTCCAGAGGTACATTAAGCAGGTCGTCATCAATAAAGTAGATAGTTGGTATGCATTGCGATTCCGCAACTGCAAGTATTTCCTCGTAATGTGGCCCACTGTAGCGACAAAAAACAATATGAGTGGGTTTCTTGGTGATAATCTGACTTTTAACCCACGCTGCAACTTCAACAGAACGCAGCTTTTTACCGAATTTTTGCTTCATGTCGTGCTCAGTGAGGAAGTCGATAGCACACTGACCAATGTTTATACTAGCCTCAAGCGGATAGACAAGACTTAGCTGAACCGTGGGAATCAATGCATTGGCGACAACCAGCAAACGCATCGGTGCTTCAGGGCTTCCGAGTAGTGCTGTGTGCTGCGCTGGCCGTTGCAATATGCGTGAGCGAAACCAATCGATACTTTTATGAATAATGGGCTGTACCGCCATGATTACGCCTTTGATTCCTGCAACGTCTTTTCATACTCTTTGACAGCGCGATTGCGTTCGCGCTTTTTCTCGTACACGGACTTATGAGGAACATACCCAGATAGTGAGTCAAGTGCAGCATTCATTCTGTTGAATAAAGGCCTTAAAAATTTTGGAACTCGGTGTCCGTAGCAAATTTCCCGCCTTAGAGATGGCCGAAAATGGCCGAACTGAATTTCTTCTTCTAATAGCTTTGGGTTAAGACTTCCCTCTGCAATCATTCGTCGCACTTCACTGAACCAAATTTCACCAAGAGGGTTCTTGGTTGAAACCCAAGGTTGGGTTCCCATGTCAGTGAAGTGGATCAAGCATGTATCTTTGTCAAAATATTCAAGGCTATTCCATTCAAACGGTATGGAGTAACCAATCTCGTCTTCGCCAAGGATGCACATTTCATACATCAATTGTTCGTAGTTGTATCGGCCTTCATCCATATCATTCACGATGGATGTAATGTCCCAATTCAGCCGTCCACAATCCAGAAGCATCACTGCGCACTGCTTGATCCGCATGGACGGTGTATTTTCTTTGTTCATACTGACATCCAGATGTTTCACCTCCTGCTGGATCAGCACTTTCGTCCCATTAAACGGCAAATTCCACAACCCACGTATATCCTTGAATACCTGCATATCTGCATCCATGTAGATCGCTTTTCCAGAATAACAGGCAAGTTTAGGTATGCAAAATCGGCTGAAGGAAAACCCTGTCCTTTGCCCATTTCGTGGATCCTGGGGCTGAGGCACTACAAGGTCAATCATCGGAATAATTTCGACTGTGGCAGTCGTATGCCTCTTGATAGAGTACTCCAGCACCTTGATGGCTGCCTGCTGCGAACGATCCGCACCTACGTAAACTCTGATAACATCATTAGTTGACATAATAGTCCCCATATATAGCCATTTTTCCAATTAAATGGGCTCCAATTTTCAAGCAACAAAGCAAAAATATACTTTCCTATAAGAGGTTGCTGGTTGCACGAATATCAATACGCTGCATTTCGATTTCCCCGTTTTTGCTTGTGAGACATAATGTCTTCCACAATTCGCGATGTGGCATCACCTGACAGCAAAACTCGATTTACGAATTGCCGTGAATTATCCAGCAGTGCTTTACGTCCATGTTCATCAATGGTCTGTTCAACGAATGCGCACCAGTCATCAATGCAGTGAATTAACGATAGCGGCTCGTAATTCTTCAAATCAATTCCTCTCGCAACCACTGCTACCGGCATTCTGGCACGCGCAGCATCCAGAGCGACAGTCGATGGGGTTGTGATCACCCCGGCCAGATTGCCGAACAATTGAGGTGCGGTAATACCTGCCCACTGTGCGAGTTTCGGGTCAACAATGGTTAAATTGTCCATCTCTGGTTTTTCACCTTGATAACGGCTGGTCAACCATAATCCAGTGTTATGAGGCTTAATTAGAAAATCAACCCCCGAGAACACTTCGGCAATTTGCCACACACTATCAAGGAAAAAATTACGATACTCCTCTGTATATCGATGCCAATGTAAATTTTCAAATATACCAATGATCGGCCGACCACGCTCACTCCATTCTTCAAGCATTACTCTGTCAACAGTTTCTGGTTTTGGACAACCGACAGCAATACATTTCTCACGCAAAGACTTTGGGATGTTTTGATGTAATGTTTCTAATGAGCCCCATGTAAAGATCTTGCTTGAGGCAATCCTAATGCGCTCGATAACATGAATATCATCACTATAGCTAAGACCAATATTCTCAAAGCCGTGCTGCATGGTTGTAGTATATAAACCGGCGGTATTGGCGAGCTTGGTCAATTGATGGGTGAAACGGTGAGGATTTAGATTAGTTTCAGTAACTGAGAATAAAGCGTAGGCAGAATCAGGAAATACACTAATGTCAATTCCTTTCAGATCATGCGGAAGTATACGCCATTCCATGCTCTGGCTTTGTATCCACTTGCCCAAATGAGGCCAACGCCGAATAGCGGCGAGACTACCCCAAATGGCACATTGAATCCCCCTCTTACGGGCTATTTCAAGTACGGGCGTTGCCAGCTCAATATCCTGAGGTAGATGTACTGCGAAAATCAATTCCGGTTTAAATAAATTATCTTGCTGCAAGGAACTGGAAAGTGCCTTGTCAATCAACTCTTTCCATAGTCTCCCAATTACCTGCTGACCGAATAATTTTTCAGTAAGTTCTCGTCCTTTATGCACATGCTGACTAGCGAATTCTGCATCCTTCAGATAATGGCGTAAGCCATTTTCAAAATCATCAAGCACAATACATTCGCGTAGCTTAGCAAGTGCGGGGGTCGATGTCGCTACAACGGGCACTCCATTAGAAAGAGCAAGAACGGCCCGATTAGCTGATTTGCATATACTGAACTCGTCTAGGCTGTTTGGAATTACAACCACATCTGCGTCCTTTAAATGGGATGTCATTGAATTTGCATCCCATTCAATATAACGAGTAGGTATTTCAATCTGATGTATATGGTTATTGAATTTCTTGAAATTATTACTAATTACTACCAACTCTAAAGGAAACTCACGGGCCAGCTTCTCCAGGGGCTCACGAATTTGAAGCAAATCAAGCATGCCAAAATTTGCATGCTCTGCACCATGATTTCCAAACCAAACAATTTTGCGTAAAAACGGCGAAAAAGAAGCCGGTTGATTGGATTGTTCAACAGTATTTGTAGTTTTTGCTCGAGGATGAAGCTTTGAAGGAGCTCCTGTTAGCTTAGAAGAAATCCCATTATAGTATGGATATGCTAATTTAGCCCAGAAACGCCAATTTAAGTAACTTAGTACCCGTTTGGCAACTCCGCTCACTAAGAAACGTAGGATACTCTTAACAACTTTGATCGACTCTTTGACAATTCCCCATAAAATTCCAACTGACGAGCCTGTTTTTATGAAGGAGAATTTGCCCTTGAGTTGATCTATAGATCTTTTGCACCTATGAAACAGACGATAACAGTACTCAATATATTGCGGTAATAACAGGCGGTTTTTTGCTCCTGCTAATGTTGCTTCTGTTTCTACCCCGTCTGGGACAACATATACCGGAATGTTCCGAATTATTCTCTGCTTAACAATGGCTGCAAGTGGTTCTGAAGGTACAACGATTGCGCTTGCTATATTGGAAATTTGTAAAAAAACTTCAGAGGGAGATAAACCATCCTTCCCCCGATATTTATCTATGAAAATATTATCACACAGGTCAAAGATAACCGGTATCTTCATTTTTACTGCTTCTTGTGCTAACCAATAGTCTTCAAAAGTAAAACTTTTGACAATCACTAGCGCATCCAATTTAGCTAAACTAGAGCGCTTTAGTCTAAGGAAAATTTTACTATAAACGTCCAACTTTTCTAACGCTAGCACTGGCAACATAGCTCTGTAGCGCAAGCTAGCAAGTTTCGAGTTTAGGGTTGAAACTTTCCAACCTATAGTTAAGCGTTGTTGCATTAAGAAAACCTCTTTAAGGCGTTCAATGAAATGCTCTGGTATTTGCTTCACAATCTACGATCATTTTGGTGTTTAACGCGCCGTTTTACTTCACAACACGCAAATGCGGTTTGCTGGCTACAGGTTTTTTTTCTGGTGGCGGCTCGTTGCCGTTATCGTCATCTTCGCGATCAAACACCATGCCTTTACCGTTTTCTCTGGCGTAAATTGCCAATACAGCAGTAACGGGCGTAACGATGTGCAATGGCTTACCGCTAAAGCGGGCATTGAATTCAATAAAATCATTGCCAAGGGATAAGCCTTGGATGGCTTGTGGTTTGATGTTTAGGACTATTTTGCCGTCTTCGATAAATTCTTGCGGCAATACGGCATCG
>Ga0208509_1000197_pt1 | contig 24978 bp, 15 predicted proteins | sample LakWasMeta7_HOW4_2_FD_183857 | JGI IMG/M metagenome (GOLD analysis project Ga0208509, IMG submission 183857) | Freshwater sediment methanotrophic microbial communities from Lake Washington under simulated oxygen tension - Sediment Metagenome... | ecosystem: Environmental > Aquatic > Freshwater >...
CCACTCACGCCGCCTCAGCAAAAGCTATGAGCGTCTCACCCGCACGGACGAAACTTGGATTTATATCGCCATGGCACGCCTGATGTTGAATCACTTGGCTTGAAGCGGGAATTTCCAAACAGCTTCTAAGACCGAGTTGGTCTTTCCGACAGACTTCTATTCTTCGAGGAAAGCTGATGGATTCTTTGCAAGATACGCTATTGTTATCACGCCTGCAATTCGCGCTGACTTCAATTTTTCACATCCTCTGGCCGCTGTTGATGGTCGGCTTGTCGATTTTTCTGGTCGCCGCGTTCTGCAATCGATTGATTCTCCAATAAGCCGTCGCCTTGGTTGCATAATACTTTTTGGGTTACAACAAAAATACGGATCTACCGCACCCAAATTCTCTTCGAGCGAAGAGAGAGGATGCGGCAGATGGCGCTTTCGCTCTGTTGGAGCTTACAGGCTAAAATTGGAAGCCTGCAAGCTGTCGACGCCGAGCAGTTCGATCTGGAAGTCTGCGCTGCCGTCGCCGTTGACATCGCCTTCGACGATGGCGTTACCGTCCTCCGTGAAGTAACGGAGTTGCCCCTCGACATTGCTAAATTCCGCGTCGGCAATCCAGCTGAATGCGTCATTGGCTGTCGTTCCGGCTTTGGCGTCGATCGCGAAGAGATCGATCTTGTCCTTTTGGCGGGCAATGAAGTCCACGATGATATCCCGGTTGCCGGCGTCGACACCGCTGTCGTCCAGGCTTTCGAAGATGAACTTGTCGGCGCCCGCTCCCCCGCTGAGCTCATCGATGCCCAGACCGCCGATCAGCATGTCCTTGCCAGCATTGCCGACCAGGATGTCATCGCCTTCCAGACCCGTCAGGATATTGCTGCCGCGGTTGCCGGTCAACTCATTATCCAACGCATTGCCGGTGCCGGCGCGTGAGCTGGAGCCGGTCAATACCAGATTTTCGACGTTGCCGGCCAGCGTGTAAGTGACCGCGGATTCGACTGTATCGATGCCTTCGTCGTCGTCATTTTCGCTGATCACATCGCCGGTATTGTCGACCACATAGGTATCATCGCCCGCGCCGCCAGCCATGAAGTCCTGACCTTTATTGCCGTCCAGCCGGTTGTTGCCGGCATTGCCGATCACATCGTTGTCGAGGGTGTTGCCGATGGCGTCCAAGTCATCATTGCCCATCAGTTCGACGTTTTCGACGTAATTAGACAGTTTTTGGGTCAGGGTCACCCAGCTTTGGACCGTATCGGCACTGCCGCCGTTACGGGTTTCGGTGATTTTGTCGGCGGCGTTATCGACGATGTAGGTATCGTCGCCGTCACCGCCTTTCAGCTTATCGACACCGCGCCCGCCGTCCAACACGTTGTCACCGCCATCCCCGGTCAAGCGATCGTTGAAATCGCTGCCGATCAGGTTGTCGATGGCGCCCAAGGTGTCCCGGCCGTGGCCGCCAGTGGTTTGCTGGGCGACGGTGGCCAGGGAGACGGTGACCGCGGAGGTGGCATCTGCATAGGTGACGGTATCGTTGCCGGTATCGCCGATCAGATCGTCATTGCTCGCGGTGCTGACCAGCAAGCGGCCGGCGTCGAACAGCGTGACGGCGACGATCAGAGCGGTGCTCACGCTGTCTCCGGCCAGGTCGGTCGCCGTGATGGTCAGGGCATAGTTGCCCGCGTCGGTCAGTTCGGGGATGCCGGTGAGTAGTCCCGTTTCACTATCGAACAGCATCCAGGCCGGCACTTCTTCGCCACTCGCCAGTTCGGAGCTAAAGCTCAGGGTATCGGACAAATCGCCGTCACTGAAGGTGGGGGCTGCATCATAGCTCCAATCCTCGCTCTCGACCATCACTGCCTGAGGCACTTCGTTGCTGCCGGTAATCGCGATCGTCACATCATGATCGGCGGTCTTGCACCTGCACCGTATAGGTCAACGTCAACGTCTCGCTTTCGGCCAAGCCATTGAAATCCTCCAGACCCGAATTGAACTGCTAGGCTAACGGCGCCGTCGGTGCCGCTTGATTGCCGTCGAGGACCGGATCGGGGCTCAGGGTGAGCATCGCGCGCAACGCCGTGTCGTTCAATTCCAGCGCTTCGCCGCCGCTCGTCGTTACCGTGGTAACTGTGGCCGAGATGATGTCGCCCGTATCCAAATCCTCAACCGTCAAGGTGCCATTAGCCGTCAGCGCGCTGTCTCCCTCTTCGAAACCGGCACCGTCGCTATCGCCGGTTTCGACACGGATATCAGGCGCTTCGCTGCTGCCGGTCAAGGTCAGTGTCAGGGTGTGCTCGGCGCTGGCGTTTTGCGCATCGGTTGCCCGCAGCGTGTAGACCAGTTTGAGCACTTCGCCTTCGCTGAGGGCGGTGAAGGTTTCCATGCCGCTGTTGAACTGCCAGGCCAAGGTCGCTGTAGTCTGGGTTTGTGTGCCGTTCAGTACCGGATTAGGCGATACCGTCAACATGGCCAGAAGCGTGACATTGTCCAGGCCATGCGCGTTGCCGGTCACGCTGACGGCGGTGACCGTGGTCGTGACCACGTCATGGGCATCGGCATCGTGGATCGTCAAGGTGCCATTCACAGCGACAGGTGCATCGGTTTCGCTCAAGGCTGCGGCATCGCTGTCGGCAGTGGCAACTTCGGCGACCGGCGCATCATTGACCGCATCCAGCGTCAGGCTGGCGCTGCTGGTCGCCGTCAGACTGCCGTCGCTGACCGTGTAGCTGAAGGCGACAGCGCCGTTCAGGTTCGCGGCCGGCACGAAGGTCCAGCTGCCGTCCACGTTGGCGCTCAGCTGGCCTTGGGAAGGATCGCTGAGGCTTAGGGCGGTGATCTGCAGCGTGTCGCCGTCGGCGTCGCTGGCGCCGGCCAGCAGTTGCGCGGCGGTGATCGACACGCCAGTGCTGTCCTCATTCGCATGGCCGAGATCGACCGCAGCGGCCACCGGGGCGTCGTTGACCGCATCCAGCGTCAGGCTGGCGCTGCTGGTCGCCGTCAGACTGCCGTCGCTGACCGTGTAGCTGAAGCCGACCGCGCCGTTCAGGTTCGCGGCCGGCACGAAGGTCCAGCTGCCGTCCACGTTGGCGCTCAGCTGGCCTTGTGAAGGATCGCTCAGGCTTAGGGCGGTGATCTGCAATGTGTCGCCGTCGGCGTCGCTGGCGCCGGCCAGCAGTTGCGCAGCGGTGATCGTCACGCCAGTGCTGTCCTCATTCGCATGGCCGAGGTCGACCGCAGTGGCCATCGGGGCATCGTTGACCGCATCCAGCGTCAGGCTGGCGCTGCTGCTGGCGGAGGCATGGCCGTCGCTGACCGTGTAGCTGAAGGCGACCGCGCCGTTCAGGTTCGCGGCCGGCACGAAGGTCCAGCCGCCGTCCACGTTGGCGCTCAGCTGGCCTTGGGAAGGATCGCTCAGGCTCAGAGCGGTGATCTGCAGCGTGTCGCCGTCGATGTCGCGGGCGCCTCCGAGCAGCTGCGCGGCGGTGATGGTGATGCCGGCGCTGTCCTCAAGGGCATGGCCGAGATCGACCGCAGCGGCCACCGGGGCGTCGTTGACCGCATCCAGCGTCAGGCTGGCGCTGCTGGTCGCCGTCAGACTGCCATCGCTGACCGTGTAGCTGAAGGCGACCGCGCCGTTCAGATTCGCGGCCGGCATGAAGGTCCAGCTGCCGTTGCCGTTAGCGGTGACAGAGCCGTGGTCGACGGCGAGATCTGACACGCTCAGGGCATCGCCATCGGCATCGCTCCAGCCTGCCAAGAGGTCGCTGGCGGTGACGGTATAAGGCACATTCTCCGTGCCATCCGCCAATGTCGCCGGCGTGCCGGTCAATACGGGGGCGTCGTTGACCGGGGCCAAGGTGAGGCCGAGGGTGGCGGGCGTGCTGTCTTCGCCATCACTGACAGCATAATGGAATGTGACGGCGCCGTTATAATCCGCCGCCGGCGTAAAGGTCCAGCTGCCGTCGTTGTTGTTGACGACGGAGCCATGATCAGCTCTCAGATTCACCACGGCGAGCGCATCGCCTTCCGCGTCGGTCCAGCCTTGCAGCAGGTCTGCCGCATGGAGGGTATAAGCGCTGTCTTCGGCGCCGGCTGGCAGGAGCGCTGCGTTACCGCTCAGGACCGGCGTGTCGTTGATTCCGGTCACGGTAATAGAGATGGCTTGACTAACGACACCACCATTCCCATCATCCACCAGCACATTGAAAGTTTCGACCGCCTGGCCGGCTAAGCCTTTGGCGATGACCGGATCGAGTTCGTAGTGCCATTGCAATTGGCCCGCGCCCGTTCCCGTGCTGTCGGCAAGCTGCTCAATGCTGAATATGCCTCCCAAGGCATTGGCAGGATCAGCTTGGAAAGTGATGTCGTGGGCATTGGCGATGTCCCCATCGGCGAAGTCTATCGTGCCGATCGCCCCCAATTGTTGGTTCTCCGGTTGAACAGGGGAGTCCTGCGTCAGGTTGGCGCTGACGATCGCGCCGACAATCACCGGCGCATCGTTGCTGCCGATAATGTTGACCACGACGGAGTGCTCGGCGATGCCGCCCAGGCCATCGTCGAGGCGCACGGTATAGACCAACTCGAGCGGCTCGCCTTCGCTGAGCGCATCGAAGTTCGCCGGATCGCTGGCGAAATGCCAGCTCAAGGCGCCGCTGGCAACGTCATCGAGCACTGGATTCGGCGTCACGCTGAACATCGCCAGCAGCTGCGCCTCATTCAGGTCATAACTGTTGCCGGTAACGCTCACGCCAGTTACCGAAGCGGTGACAATGTCGCTGCCATCGTCATCGTGGACCGTCAATGTACCGGTCGCGGTGAGCGCGCATTGGTTTCCATCAAGTCGGCGGTGTCGCTGTCGGCTGCGCCCAGTTCGACATAAGGCGCCGAGTTGTCTGTGAGCAGATTCAGGCTCAGAGTGGCGGGCGTCAGGCCGCCTTGTCCGTCGCTGACGCCGTAGCTCAGTACGACCGGGCCGGTGTAGTCGGACTCGGGCGTAATTGTCCAGGTGCCGTCGCCGTTATCGGTGATCGTGCCATAGTCGGCCACGATGCCGGACACGGTCAGGGCGTCGCCATCGGCGTCGCTCCAGCCTGCAAGCAGGTCACTGGCGCTGACGACATAGTCCTCATTCTTTGTACCATCCGCCAGTGTCGCCAGTGTCGCCGGCGTGCCGGTCAATTCAGGCGCATAGTTGACGGCCGCTAATGCGAAATCCTGCGAAGCGCTTGCGGTATTGACACCATCGCTGACGCCATAATGGAGCGTGACGGCGCCGTTATAATTGGCATCAGGCGTAAAGGTCCAGGTGCCATCACTGTTATCGGTAACGAAACCATGGTTCGCGGACAGATTTACTATCGAGAGAGAAGCTCCTTCCGGATCGCTCCAGCCTTGCAACAGGTCGGCCTCGGTTATGGTGTAGGCTATGTCTTCGGTTCCGTTCGCGAGTGTTGCGGCTGTTCCATTAAGGGATGGCTCGGAATCGGTCGGCTGATAGACATTCGGCGAGAAGTTCTCGGCGGTTAGTGGCGTGGCCGCGAGGTCGATTTTTTGTAATGTCAGTACGGTTTGCCAGCTCTGGCTGTCGGAATCAGCTCCGCCCGGATTCCATTGCAGCTCCGCATCGGCGCCGCTTTGCACGAGCCGCAAGTGGCCCTGGGCAGGATCGAAAGGATCGCCCGAGGCGTAACCGATACTGCTGCTCAGCAACTGACTAATATCGATGACGTCGCCACCGGCGCCGACGCTGAAGTCGGTGACGGTGAGGGCGCTGAAATTGGTTGGGTTAAGGACATAACGGTCCGTTCCGATCCTGCCGGTCAAAGTGCTCCTGTCGGTAGCATCATTGGAAGAGATGAAGAATGTGTCATTTCCATCCCCGCCATCCAGCACGTTGTTAGTGCCGGCACCATCGTAGAGATTATCGTCGCCGGCTCCACCAAGCAGCGTGTCGTCGCCACCGCAGCCGTTGAGGGTGTCGTTGCCATCGCCGGTCACCAGGATGTCATCGAAGCTGCCGCCGGTGACCTCGAAGCGCTCGATGTCGAAGGCGATGACTTGATGGTCGATACCGTCGGTGAATGTCCGTGCCGTAGTCCAGTAACCGTCCGGGTGGACTTTGTCGCCGAGGTCGGTGATGACCGCCGCCGAGGCTTGGCTGTAGTCCACTTTCAGCAGGTCGTTGTCGCCGCCCTGGCCGGCCACCGGGCACGCTGTCGCTGCCGCCGGCGACGGTGACGGTATCGTTGCCGTCGCCGCTGAGGATGACGTCATCGAGGGTTGAGTCGAGGGTGGTGATGATGTCGTCGCCGGCCCTGGTGCGAAGGTTCAGCGTCTCGATGCCGGTGACCTTGCTGCCGTCGCCGAGCGCGCTGGGGGTTGTGCCGGTCAAGTCCAGCACGACCGCCTGATCGGCGGTTAGCGCCGACAGGTTGGCCTGCCAGCGGTCCCCCGTGCCTTCGCCGCCGTCGATGTCGGCTACGCCGGCATTGCTGTTGAGGTCGTCGTTGCCGCCTCCGCCTTTCAACGTGTCGCTGCCATCCCCGGTTATCAGGACGTCGTCGAAACCGCCGCCGGTGATCTCGAAGCGCTCGATCTCGAAGGCGATGACTTGATGGTCGATACCGTCGGTGAATGTCCGTGCCGTAGTCCAGTAACCGTCCGGGTGGACTTTGTCGCCGAGGTCGGTGGTGACCGCCGCCGAGGCTTGGCTGTAGTCCACTTTCAGCAGGTCGTTGTCGCCACCCTGGCCGGCCACGCTGTCGCTGCCGCCGGCGACGGTGACGGTATCGTTGCCGTCGCCGGCAAGAAGTTGATTATTGCCCTCATTGCCTTCCAAAACGTTGTCTAGCTCGTTGCCGATGCCATTGATATTCTCCGTACCGGTGAGCGCAAGATTTTCGACATGGATGGGCAGAGCGTAGGGCACCGAGGCCAGGACAGTATCGATCTCGGTAGCCAATGTATTGGTTTCGCTGATGACGTCACCAGTATTATCGACGATATAAATATCATTGCCGCTCCCGCCTTCCAGGCGATCGGCTCCGAACCCGCCATCGAGGATATCGTTACCGTCGGTGCCGATAAGGAGATTGTTAAGGGCATTGCCAATGCCGTGACGGGCGCTGCCGGTAAGTTGAAGTTCCTCTATGTCATTGCGCTGGGAGTCCAATGAGAGATCGTAGTCGATGCTGGCGACAATACGGTCTGTACCCTCAGCGGGGCCTGCCAGATCCTCATCCACCACATCGAGCAGGGAATCCACCATATAGAGGTCATTGCCTATCCCGCCGGTCAGCGTATCATTGCCGGTGCCTCCATCCAGACTATCGCTGCCGAACCCGCCAGCAATGAAATCATCGCCGTCACGGCCGACCAGGTTGTCATCCCCGGCCATACCGATAATAATATCCGCGACGGTTGAGCCCAGGATGGTATCCCCGTAGTTTGATCCTTCGAAGATCTCCACCTCGCTGACCGTATCACCCTGGGCATCGCCACCGGCGAAGCTGTTTGCTGCCAAGTCGATATAGACCGCGGCGGCAGACTCCTCATAAGAGAGGACATCGACACCGGTACCGCCGACGATATTGTCCGCACCACCACCGCCTTCCAGGATATCGTCGCCATCCCCTCCCATCAGGGTGTCATTGCCGGCCCGTCCCTTCAGGTAATCGCGCTCGCTGCCACCATCCAGAATGTCGTTGCCTGCTCCGCCGTAGAGAAAGTCGATTCCAGCCCCTCCCTGAAGGTTGGCGGACAGGCCCAGATTGACGTCGAGGACGATCTCGTCCCCACCAGTACCGGCGCTTTCTAAGGAAATATCCGTAACTCCCGTGAATCGCTGGCGAGAGCCGAAACCGGTGAGGGTGACAGAGCTTCCGCTGCCGCTTACCTGTAACGACTCGTCCCCATCGATGTTATCTGTAATATCTCTCTCGCCGGCTCGGGTACCAATATTGAGAAGAAGCGTGCTGCCATCAAGATCTCCCAGCCCTGGGGGTGGTGGTTCGACATCGGTGCTGTTATTGTTACTATAATCGAAGCTGATAAGTTCGATGCGGGGAGAATAGTAGCGCCACAGGTCATAACCGCCGACGTTAACATAGGCGCCGAAACCTGCTGTGATGCTGCCCGAGGCATCGAACAGGCCGAGTGGATTGATAGTCAATGCCTGTCCGAACTCATCTAGGTAGATTTTTCCATCGGCGGGAGAACCATTGACGGTATCGTTGAGATTGAGCTCTATCAGCCCGCCGATGTTGCCACCGCCGGCAATCGAGGCGAGCGGTATATCGGCCGACACGGTAAGCTCGATAAGGGCCTGCACCCAAGCTTCCGGCAAGTCGCCGCTGGCGTCGATCTGGTCACTCAGGTAAAAGCCGGTCAGGACGGCGGCGTAATTGCTATAGCCACTGGCCTTGAATTCGGCGAGGCCGCTGCTGTCGAAGCCGAAAGCCATATCCATTGCAATGCTGACGGCACCCGCCAAATTTAAATTGATGTCGGCAACACCGGGAATGACAGGAAGGATGGGCTTGGTAGCCAGCTTGGCTAAACTACCTGCCGGATTGCCATTAGCATCAAAGCCGCCCCCGAAATTGAGAACGATAGCAGGTAAATCAAGACTGAAGAGGTCTGCATTTCCGCCCAGGAGGAAGCGCAACGCTTGGCTGGGATCGCTGAGCAAGGGAAAGGTAAAATACTTTCCTTGGATCATCTCCTGAAGGATCTGCTGACCGGTTTTGCCGGAGCCGGGGTCAGTGAGGCCATAATTACCGCTGGTAAGACCGCCGAGTAAGCTTTCCAGGCTGGTACCGCTGGCGTTGAATGTGGAGGCGGCCTGAGCAATCTGTAACGCGGTATCGCGGATGTCGGCGTCGATGATGAAGTTGCCCAAGTTATAGGCGTCGGGCCCAAAATCCTTATCTTGGAAAAAAGCAGCCCAATCGACGATGTTATCTATTAAATTAATGAATTGGATTACACCTGTCAGGTCTTTCGTGTTGTCGGCGAGCTTGACGAAATCCAACAGGGTAATATTGCCGTCAGGGGCATCCGTTCCGTCGACTACCGTACCTGCCAAATCGAGAAAAGTCTGCCAATCCGGCAAGTTCTTAAGGAAGCTGATGTCAGTGCGGAATATAGCCAAGGCCTGATTGATCGGTTCCAGCACTGGATTGAGAATATTTAGGATGGGCTGGATAAAATCATCTACGAAGGAGCCGAAATCGTAGGTGACATTCTGGAACTGGATAGTAGGAGTAGCACCGAAGACGGCATTGCTGTCACCGGGAGCGACTATGCTGTTATCGAAAGCCCAGCCCACCACAACATCGGTGCCGAAATGTGGCAGGGCGGCGCTGCCCATGTCGCTGGCGAGATGTAGGTCGAGATTGGTGGTGCCTGACAAACGGGCATCGATGAAATCGGCGTCGAGTTCGATCAATGCTTAGTTCCGGTGTAGCGCCACCCGTCATGACGAAGAAATTGTCGCCCGCTGTATCATCAACTCCCACAGTAAAATCGAAAACGTAGTTCAAGTCGGCGGTGACGGAGCCGCTTGTTTGCAATTGCAGACCGGGCAGACCCAGGTCGGCGGCCATGGCCTGGGTATAGCCGACAGGATCGGCTGCCGCGTTGAAAACGAGTAGCAAATCACTGCCATTGTCGATCACGTCCACTGTGCCGTTGAGTATACCAGAGGCGTTGGCGAGGGCTTCATTGATGGCTGTCTCGACGGCATTCTCGGCATATTCGGCAGTATTGTTCAGGGTATCCAACGCGCCAAAGATCTTATTTCGGAGTTGGCTCAAGGCCTTTAGCGCCGCCTAGCCGCCTTCGTAGGCACTCCTGAGTCCTTCTCCCACCACGGGGATTTCTTCAGCAAAAACCTGGGTAGCAAGGGCCGATTCACACCGGCTAAGGAAAGCGTCAATTCCTGATTTCAGCGTGTCGATCTTATCTTGAACAATCATGTTTTTTCATTCTGTTGTACCAACTCTTCGAAAGAGATGGCTGTGGTGGATATAGGCTTAGTAAGCAACAACCTGACCTTTGGCACCCAAGCTTGCATTTTCGGTAATGGTCTCATTATGACCAGAGCCTTGGAGGAAGAGTAGTGACGACTGTCCCAAAATGATAGGGAAATTATCTAGCGAACAGGATATTTATCCCGATCTTGCGGCAGGACTTGCAATAGTTAAAAACCCAACTCTCTCGCTTTTAAGCAGAGATCAAGATGTCCTTCAACACCTAGTTTTTCGTAAACGAGAGTCAGATGATTGCGCACCGTTTTTTCGCTGATCCCCAGTCTTTCGCCAATATTTTTAGCCGAAATGCCTTTTGCGGCCAAATGCGCCACATCGCTTTCGCGATGACTTAAGCAAGCAGGTCGGGATGGGGATACGGGAGGGATATGCTGTGGGTTTTTGCCCTGTGTTTGCCAAAGCAGCGTGGTCAAATGACGATCGATCCAGACCTGACCGGCGTGAACGGTATGGATGGCTTTTATCAGCAATTCGGCGCTTTGGTCTTTGGCAATTACCCCGGCTGCTCCGGCGCGTAATGCATCAAGATGGGGCTGCTCATCAGGAATAGAAGAAAAAGCCAGTATTTTGCAGTTGGGTGATGCCTGTAAGAGCAAAGGAATGTGCTGGAGATATTTTTCCCCAACCAGCAGCATATCAAGCAAAATGACGTCGGGCGTGTGCGCGCTGGTAAGCCGGTAGATGTCATCGAAGTCATTTGATTCGGCAACGACTTGGAATTTCGGCTGATTTTCAAGCAGTGTGCGCAGCCCGATTCGAACAATCTCATGCCCCTCTAAAACGAGTATGCGTATTTTTTCTCTTGATACGTCGTCCATGCGTTACCTTAAGGTTAACGACTAATTTAAGCTATTCTAACAAAGTGATTTTCTAAAACATTAAGCCAAGCTGATGGCGCAGGGGCTATTGCGGTGTCCTTTTTTTGAAGATCAGTTCTACATAGCGTTGGCAATCGACTATCGGTGTGTTCTTGCAGAAAATTGCTGAAGACCCGCCAGGTTTTTAAAATCTGGCTGGTCTTTGGGAGGGGAGATTTCAGGAATTCGGCAGGGATTGGACGATCAACCATTCTTCACGGTAAGGCTGGGCATAGTCGGTCTGCAATTTAAATCGCTTGTTGACGGGATTTTGCGAAGGGCCGATGGAAACCACATGCCCATGCGGATGCTCGCTTAGCCACTGCGCCATATCTTGAGGCTGGATCACCGCCATCGGCTCCTTCAGGCGCAACAGGAACAAAAACTGGCCGTCATATTTGCCGGCCCAGGCGATCGGTTCGCCGGCCTTCAGGTATTTTTCGAGTTGCGCCGCCGCATCGCGCAAATGGAAGGCATTGCCGGTCGAGCTGAAAAAGCCGGCCAGGCTGGCAGCCAGTACAACGATCACGGAGGCGGACAACGAATACGGGGTCAGCCGGCGGCTTCGGGTTTTCAGCGCGATGCCCGCGATGCCGGTCGCGATGATCGCGAGCGGCCACCAGATTTGCCGGTTTTGCAACCAATGATAGGTTTTGACGTTCGGCAGCATCGGCAGCAGCAGAAGGCCGAGGCCGAACAAGCCGATCACCGCGAACGGCAGAAAATCGCCGATGCGGAGGTCTGACGGCGTCCTCGATGTCAGCGCACGGCTCGTCAGCAACGCCAGGGCCGGCATCAGCGGCAGTAAATAATGCACCTGCTTGCCGCTGATCGCGGAAAAACCGAGAATCCCGGCAAAAAACCAAATAGCGCAGAAGCGCACAGACGGATCGGCGAACAGTTCCTTGCGGCAGACGGCCTGCCAGAACCGCGGCCAAAAAAACCACGGAAACAAGATCAGCGGCGACAGTTCGAGATACCACCACAGCGGCCGACGGTGCGCAAAGCTGTTGACGACGCGGTCGGCGGTCTGATGCCAGAGCAGGGTGCCGCCGAAGGCATCGCCCGCATTCAACACCGCGGGCACGGCCCAGGCCAGGCCGATCGAGATGCCGATGACCAGCGCAATGCCGCCTTGCAGATACCATTTTCCGGGATCGCGTTTGGCTGTGTCGCTCCAGAACAGTCCTAATAAAAAGGGCGCCAGGATATGCATGAAGACGACCGGGCCTTTCGCGAGCAGACCGAAGCCGCAGCCTAACGCATACCACGCCCAGTGCCGCCAGTCCAAGTTCTTGGAGGCTTTGACCAGGCCGATCATCGCGGCCAGCACGCACAGCCCGAGCAACATGTCGAACATCGAGCCGTTCAGATAAGCGCCCCAGATCAGACTGCCAAGCAACAGCCAGGGCGCCATGCGCATCGCCTGTTGATTGCCCGGCCACAACTGGCCGGCCAAATAGCTGAGCATATACAGACTGACCAGCGCGCACAGCGGCGATACCAGCAGCAGCCAGAGTTCGTTCACGCCGAACAATGCCCAGCCCAGATTGTCGATCCAGAACAGCAGCGGCGGTTTGTGATGATAGGGAATGCCGTTCAGATGCGGCACCAGCCAGTCCTGCCGCACCCACATGTCCCAGGCGACCGAGGCATAACGGGTTTCATCGAGAGGAATCAGGCGGTGAAAACCAAGATTGACCACGGTCAGCAGCAGCCAGGCCGTAAAGATGCCGGCATGGCTCCGCATGATGGTTGTTGGCATCTTCAGGTGATCGGAAGAATCGAATTGAGGGTTTTCCATTGCAAGTGAGTTCAGCAAATTAGACGGTAGTTAGTTAACTCAAGAGTTGTGCCAAGTTTGTTTTGACAATCAATGTTTTTTCATCTGCTTGATTAAGAAATAGTTTATCCGTCCTGGTTGAGAGGGTCAGTGTAGGTCGGTGGGTAAAACCACCGTGTGCGGGTGAAATCCACCGATTCGCGTAGGTTATTTTATGGCAAATAGTGAGGGAATTGACATCGAGTGTCGCTTGCGCGCCTCTGCTCATCGGCAAACCGTGTGGGGGGATGGGGTCAGATTGTCAGTGTCTTGGCGTAGACCGCTGACGCCACAAACAAAGCCGTCAGCCAGATCGCCCCGAAGCGTACCGAAACATTGCGTGCAAAGAACACGCTATAGGCGGCTTTCAGAAGATTGTTGCTGCCGCTGGCCATCACGACGGCCGCGATGATGGCCGCTTCGGAAGCCGGAAATTTCCCGCTCAGTAATGCCAGAATGAACGGGTCGATATCGGTCATGCCGACCGCGATGGCCAGAATATTCAGGCCGTTGCTGCCGAAGTGGCTGGTCACATAATGGGTGACGAAGGTAAATACCACGAACAGGACCGCGAACAGGACCGCGGTCGATAATTCGAGCGGGTGCTGAACATCTACCGCATTCGCAAAAGGGAGTGCCGGTTTCTGATAACGGCACAAAACGGCGGCCGCGATCAGCGACACCGCAACGATCAGCGCAAACGGCGGCAATAAGCGTACGGCGATGTGCGGATTGAACAGAAAAATCAGCGCCAGCAAGCGCAGGTACATCATCGTGGTCGCTATGATCAGCGCGGCCGAAACATGGCTTTCCGCCGCGGCCAGATTGCGGGCGCGCCTGCCGATCACGACGGTCGCCACCGTGCTCGAATAAAGTCCCGCCAATACCGCGGTCACCATCAGTCCGCGGCTCTTGAAGAAATAGCTGTGCAGCAGATAACTCAGATAGGAAAAACCGGAGACGATGATCACCGCCAGCCAGACTTTATCGTAAGTGACGGGCAGGTACGGGGCGATCGGCCGGTCCGGCAACAAGGGCAGAATCACGCCTGAAATGATCAAAAACTTGGCCAGAGTGACGACTTCGTCATTTGCAAGTTGATCCGAAAAACGATGAATGACCGGCTTTTCGCCGAGTATCAGGATCAGCACCACGACAAAAAGCATCAGGAACCAGTTTGGAAATGCAATCGCAACCGGACCGATCAGATAGATCAGCAAGGCCAGTAAAGGGCTGAATATCGAAAAGATGCCTTTCGAGGCCAGGTGCCAGTAATAAACCAGTAGAGACGCGCCCAGCAACAAAAATCCCGCCGCGAACAAGTACTTGGCGGGATCGAGTGAATACAGTATGAAGCCCTGGATGGCGATCAACACAAACGTGCGGGTGCTGCCAAAATGCAGTTGGTATTGGTTGATCTGATGATAGCGCCGGAATTCCAGTCCGACCACGAACGCAAAGGCGATCGTCATCGCGAACTGGATCAATAAGGGGGGGATGGTTTCGGTGAATTCCATGAGACTATTCTAAAGCGGTTAAATAACACAGATGCTGAATAAGAAGGCGGCGCTATTCTAGCGTATTGCGCCGACTCTAATTCAACGCTATCTTTGGTTGAAACAATCGCTAACAATACGGGGAGATTCGTGCAAACCTATCAAGGCATCATCAAATCCTGGAAACCGGACAGAGGCTTCGGCTTTATCGAAACGGCCGCCGTCGAGCAGGACATTTTTATTCATATTCGGGATATCAAACATCCGGGTTATCAGCCGCAAGTCGGGGATCTTGTTCGCTATAGGCTGATGACGGATAAAGACGGTAAGATCAGGGCCTACGATGCCACTATCGACGGCCAGCCGATCTTGCGTTCGTCCACCCCAAAAATCGTTCCGCGAAGTCAGAGCGCCGGAAAACAGAAGCAGGGACTGGGATTGTTTTTCATCCTGATCGCGCTGACGCCTTTTGTCTTTTCAGGTTGGCTGATCATCGAACAGCGCAATCCATTGCCCTTTTTTGCCTATTTGGTGATGAGTTTAGTGACTTTTTTAGCCTACGCCAGGGATAAAACCAAAGCAATTAAGAGCGAATGGCGAACCCAGGAATCGACCTTGCATCTGCTTGAATTGCTCGGCGGCTGGCCGGGCGCTTTGATCACGCAAAAAACGATTCGGCATAAAAATAAAAAAATCTCGTTTCAAATCACTTTCTGGTTGATCGCCACCTCGCATTTGGCATGTTGGGTCGATTGGCTGTTTTTCAGTAGCCGGCTGCTGAAAATATTAGGCTAAGGCTTAGGTCAAAAATAACTTTCCCGAAGACACCAAAGGCCTGCCAGGTTTTAAAAACCTGGCAGATCTTCGATCTGTATGGCGCTAGCTGAACAATTTCAAATACTCGCTTTCGGAAAATATGTCCCGGTTGCTTTCGACCCGGTCCAGAAATACCAGGCCGTCCAGATGATCGACTTCGTGCTGAAAGACGCGGGCGATGAAGTCGTGCAGGACCCTTTCGACCGGGGCGCCATTTTCGTCGATGTAGGCTATCTCGATGTCTTTGAAACGAGGTACTAAGGCGCGAATGCCCGGAATGCTCAGGCAGCCTTCCCAGCCTTTTTCCTTCGCGTCCGACAGCGGCCGGAAGGAAGGATTGATCATTACGGTCGGTTCCATCAGCGGCGCGTTCGGATAACGCGGGGTAGGGTGCGAGGCGACGATCACGAGGCGCCGGGACGCGCCGATTTGCGGCGCGGCGAGCCCTACGCCCTGGGTGCCGGCGAGCGATGCTTTCATCGCCGCGATCAGGGCGCGCGTATCGGCGCCGTTCACGTCGCCGATCGGTTCGGCGTTCTGCCGCAGCACGGCGGCGCCCAATTGGGCGATTTCTTTAATCTCGTTCATTGCATGGTTCCGGAGGATTCAAAAACAGGAGAGATTATCAGCCCTGCAACCCCAGCAACAACTGGGTCTGCGCCTGCACCGGGTCCTGGTCTTCGGCGCGTTTGATACGCTGATAATGGCCGTCCGGCTGCAAGAGCCAGGCTTGCGTATTGTCGTGCAGGTACAAATCCATCTCGCGCAGGATGCGGTTTTGCAGTTTCTTGTTGCCGATCGGAAAAAACACCTCCACGCGGCGGAACATGTTCCGGTTCATCAAATCGGCGCTGGAGGCATAAATTTCCTGATTGCCGTCATTATAAAAGATATAGAGGCGCTCATGTTCTAGGAAGCGGCCGATGATTGAACGCACTTCGATGTTCTCGGATACGCCGGGAATGCCGGGGCGCAGGGTGCAAATGCCGCGCACGATCAGTTTGACCTCGACGCCGGCCTGGGAGGCGCGGTACAAGGACTGAATCGCCTGTTCCTCGACTACCGCATTGACCTTGAACACGATTTTCGCCGGCTTGCCGCTTTTGGCATGGTTGATCTCGCGCTCGATTTTTTCCATCAGGCCGCTATGCAGCGTAAACGGCGATTGCAGCAGTTTGTTCAGCTTGGTCACCTTGCCGAGGCTGGTCAACTGGGCAAAGACGCGGCGGACATCCTCGCCCAGTTCCTTGTCGCAGGTAAACAGGCCGTAATCGGTGTAAAGCTGGCTCGTTTTCGGGTGATAGTTGCCGGTGCCGAGATGCACATAATTGATCAGTTCCTTGCCTTCGCGGCGCAGCACCAGGCACATCTTCGCATGCGTCTTGTAACCGACGACGCCGTAAACCACATGCACCGCAGCCTCCTGCAGCTTCGCGGCCAGGTCGATGTTGGCCTTTTCGTCGAAGCGGGCGCGCAGCTCGATCACGACGGTAACTTCCTTGCCGGCCCTGGCCGCCTTGATCAACGCATTCACGATAGGCGAGTCGGCGCCGGTGCGGTACAGGGTCTGCTTGATCGCCAACACCTCCGGCGACGCCGCGGCCTGGCGCAGAAATTCGACGACCGGCGCAAACGATTCGAACGGATGGTGCAGCAATACATCCTGGCGCCGGATCGCCGCGAACATGTCCTTGTTGCGTGCGAATTGCGCCGGCGTACTGGCCTTGAACGGCACAAACTTTAAATCGGGGCGATCGACCAGGCGGATGATCTCCTGCATCCGGTTCAAGTTGACCGGGCCGTCGACCAGAAACAGGTGCTGCCTCGTCATGTCGAAGCGGGCGAGCAGGAAGGCGACCGTTTCGTCCGGGCAGTTCGCGTCGATTTCGAGGCGGACTTCGTCGCCGTAGTTGCGCATCGCCAGCTCGCCTTCGACCGCGAGTAGCAAGTCGTCGATCGCGTCGTCATCGACGAAAAAGTCGCTGTTGCGGGTCACCCGGAACTGGTAACAGCCCTTGATGTTCATGCCGTTGAACAATTGATCGGCGAAGGCGTGGATGATCGAGGACAGGAATACGAAATCGTGCGGACCGCTGTGCGTTTCCTCGGTCGGCAACTGCACGATGCGCGGCAGCGCGCGCGGCGCCTGCAGGATCGCGCGGCCGCTGTTGCGTCCGAACGCATCCTTGCCGGTCAGTGAGATGATGAAGTTTAAGCTCTTGTTCAGAATGCGCGGGAAAGGGTGAGCGGAATCCAGCCCAACCGGCGTCAGGATCGGCAGCACTTCTTCAGTGAAATAAGTTTGCAGCCATTTGAGTTGGGCTTCGCTCCAGTCCCTGCGGCGGACGAAATTGATGTTTTGCTCCTGTAGCTTCGGGATCAGAATCTCATTCAGCACCTGGTATTGCTCGGCGACCAGTTCATGCGCCTTGACCGAAATCAGTTCGAGCTGATCGGTTGGCGTCAGACCGTCCGAGCCGGTCACCTTCGGGTCGATCGCGGCCATCTGAATCACCGAGGCAACCCGGACTTCATAGAATTCGTCCAGGTTCGAGCAGGAAATACATAGATAGTTGAGCCGCTCGAGCAGCGGCATGTGCTCGTTGCGGGCCTGCGCGAGCACCCGTTTGTTGAATTCCAGCAGGCTCGCGTCGCGGTTGATATAAAATTCGGGTTTCTGTAAGTCGATGGCGGGAATAGGGGCGGTGGGGTCCATGAATGTCCTTGCTGGGCTAACGCTTTAGGGAATAATGCCTTTGATAAAAACGTGACGGTCGCTGATTTGCTCGCTGTGTAACGGTAGTTCAGCCTCCCTGAGTTGTTCTTCGATTTCTTCGAGGGTGAAGGCGGCCAGCAGCGAATGGTAAAAATCGCGCCGTAAAATCTCCGCCTCTTGGCTGGCATAAGTCTCGACCAGTGCCGCTGCCGCCTCGCGGGAAGGGGGGCGCAACAAATCCATCACGGCGACGCGGGCGCCCGGCCTGGCGGCGTTTTTGATCGTCCGCCACAGAACCTGCTGGTCGGGTAAATGATGCAATAAGCTGTTGCTGAATATTATTTCATAAAATTGTTGCGGCAATATGACAAAGGGCAGGCGGCCGTGAATCAGGCGGATTCGGTCTTTGATCGGGGCTGTGAAGGTTTTTGCATAGTCGAGCATCGCCTCGGAGCCGTCGACCGCGTCGAGCGTGCTGAAAGGAAAGGCTTTGGCGAAACGCACGCAGATGTCGCCCGGCCCGCAGCCCAGATCGAGGGCGGCGCCGGCAAAGTCCGGTTCGGCGACGAACCCGTGCAGGCGATCGATGAATTGTTGATGCGGAATACCGAAATCGGCTTCGGCGTAAGCTTTCACCTGCGCCGGGTCTTCCATCAATTCAGGCTCCATTTGTCTATCCATCGTTTTTTCTCATTTACTGATCTTACGCATTGTCCACGAAAAACACGAAAGGCACGAAAATTTGATTATGGCGTTTTAGATGGCGTGGAATCCGCGCCTACCCTGCAAGCCGCCGGTATGCACCGCGATGATGCGCTGGCCCGGCGCAAATTCGCCCTTGGCGATCATGTCGAACAAGCCGTAGAGCATCTTTCCCGTGTAAACCGGTTCGAGCGGGATTTGCTGAATTAATTCAAAAGCGCGGATGAATTCGAGCAACTCGGGCGTCGTTTTCGCGAAGCCGCCGCAATGATAATTCTGATTGATCTGCCAGTTACAGTGAAATTTTCCGAACGGTGCTCTTTCCCCCCTCTCCCTCCGGGAGAGGGTTGGGGTGAGGGGGGATTCAGTCAACAGGCTTTCCACATCGCGCGTCAAAAAATCCGCGTTTTTGAGCGCCGCAAAACCGATTGCCGTTTTCGCCCCGTCCAGTGCGGCGATGCAGCCCGCCAGCGTCGTTCCGGTGCCGCAGGGCAGGCACAGTACATCGAAGGGGATGTCGATTTCTTCGACCAGTTCGGCGATGCCCTGCAGAGCAAAAGCCTGTGCACCGCCTTCCGGCAGCCAGTATTGACCAGGCTGGATGCCGGGCAGGTCGAAAGCTTCACGGTATTGCCGAAGCCGCCGGTAATCGCTGCGCGAGACGAAACGTAGGTCCATGCCCCAGTTCCGGCAGTCCTCTAAGGTAGGGCTTAAGTCTTGCGGCTGTTCGCCCCGAACCAGGCCGATGGTTTTAAGGCCCAGTTCTTTGCCCGCATAGGCCAAGGCATGCAAGTGGTTCGAATAGAAACCGCCCATGCTGATCAGCGTATCCGAGCCCAATTCGAGCGCGTGATTCAGGATGAACTTCAGCTTGCGCCATTTGTTGCCGGAAATGACCGGATGCAGCAAATCGTCGCGTTTCAGCCACAGCTCGATCTGCCGTTCTTGCAGGAGCGGATCGGCAATTTTTTGCAGGGTGGAAGTTTTGAAGCCGCGTTCAAGGGCCGAAAGTTTTGCATGCACGGTGCTTGGCATCGCAGGCGGATTTTTGTTTGATCGACGATCAAATTGGGGGGTATGGAAGCGTCGGGCAACGATGCCGTCGTTGCCCGACCTGCACGGCTGATCTGATCAAGCCAGACTCTTCACCGCCACCTCGTACACATCCTTCGAAATCGCCGGTGTCGCGATGATCCGTTCCAGTTGCGCTTTCATCAATCCCTGCCGCTTCTCGTCATAACGCCGCCAGGAGGTTAAGGCGCCGATCATGCGCGAGGCGACCTGCGGGTTCAGGCTGTTCAGTTCAAGAATCCGGTCGGCTAGGAATTGATAACCCTGGCCGCTGGCGGCATGGAAGTGCAGCGGATTCGATTGCGAGAAGGCGCCGATCAGGGATCTGACCCGGTTCGGATTCTTGATGTCGAAGGCCGGGTGGCCCAGCAGGTCGAGCACCTTGGCGTAAGTGCCCGGCAGCGGACTTGTGGCCTGGGTCGTGAACCATTTGTCGATGACCAGCGCCTCGTGCTTCCATTGCTCGTAAAAGCTGTCCAGGCATTGCTGGCTGGCCGGGTGCGGATGGTTCGTAATCACGGTCAGCGCGGCGAGCTGGTCGGTCATGTTCTTTGCGCTGTTGAACTGCTGCAATGACCAATGCTGTACCCAGTCCGCATCGAGCCTAGCGAGGTAAGACAGGCAGGTGTTTTTGATGCGGCGGCGGCCGATCGCGCCGGCATCGAATTGGCCGGATTCGTCGCGGTGATGTTGTAGATAGAGCGCTTCGAGCGGTTCGCGCAGTTGCTCAGCCAGCGCTTTCGCGACCGCTTCGCGCGCAAAATGAATCGCCTCGACATCGACCACGCGCATTTGCTCGGTCAGATAGAGTTCCGACGGCAGCGTCATCAACAATGAAAAATAGGACAGATCCTCCCACGGGTGCGCCAGCACCTTCCTATAGGCGTCGATCAGCAGCGGATTGACGGCCAGTTCAGCGCCATCCTGATAGTCGACGATCAGCCCCGAGATCACCTGCACGGCCAGTTGCTGGCCGGCGTCCCAGCGGTTGAAGGTGTCCGGGTCATGGCTGAGCAGGAACGCCAGCTCATCGAGTGGCCGATTCATCGCCAGTTTGACCGGCGCGGAAAAGCCGCGGAGCACCGAGACGATGGGTTCATCATTGAGGTCCGTCAAGACGAAGGTCTGTTCCGGCTGCGTCAATTGCAGCACGACCTGTTCGGCCGCTTCGCCGCCTTGCAAGCGGCAAAGCGCCGGCGAGCCGTCCTTGTTGATCAGGCCGGTCGTGATCGGAATCAAGAGCGGCTCCTTGGCAGGTTGCCCCGGCGTCGGCGGGCAGTATTGCGAGAAGGTCAGCGACAGCGTTTGTTGCGCGGCATCGTAATGCTGCGCAACGTTGATGACCGGCGTGCCGGCCTGCGCATACCAGCGGCGGAACTGGCGGAGGTCGGCGCCGTTCGCGGCTTCCATCGCGCTGACGAAATCGTCGCAGGTGACTGCCTGGCCGTCATGGCGTTCGAAATACAGATCGCTGCCTTTACGGAAGCCTTCCGCGCCGAGCAAGGTATGCAGCATGCGCACGATTTCGGCGCCTTTTTCATACACGGTCAGCGTATAAAAGTTGTTGATCTCGATATAGGCGTCGGGCCGGATCGGATGCGCCAGGGGGCCTGCGTCCTCGGCGAACTGGCGGGTGCGCAGCATGTTCACGTCCTCGATGCGCTTGACTGCACGCGATGTGCGGTCGCCGGTGAATTCCTGGTCGCGGAACACCGTGAAGCCTTCCTTCAAACTGAGCTGGAACCAGTCGCGGCAGGTGATCCTATTGCCGGTCCAGTTGTGGAAATATTCATGCCCGATCACGCCTTCGATGTGTTCGTAGTCGGCGTCGGTCGCGGTATCGGGACGCGCCAGCACGAACTTGGTGTTGAACACGTTCAGGCCCTTGTTTTCCATCGCACCCATGTTGAAATGGCTGACCGCGACGATCATGTACAGGTCCAGGTCGTATTCGCGGCCGTAGACAGCTTCGTCCCACGCCATCGCGTTCTTCAGCGATTGCATCGCATGGTCGCATTTATCCAGGTCGTGTTTCTCGACGAAGATTTGCAGCGTTATGTCGCGGCCCGAAACGGTCTTGAAACGGTCTTCGACGCAGTCGAGCTGGCCCGCGACCAGCGCGAACAAATAGCAGGGTTTCTTGAACGGGTCTTTCCAGGTCACCCAATGCCGGTTGTCCGGCAGGTCGCCGTGGCCGACCTTGTTGCCGTTCGACAGCAGCACCGGAAAGCGGTCCTTGTCGGCGGTGATCGTGGTCGTGAACACGGCCATCACGTCCGGGCGGTCCAGGAAATAGGTGATTTTCCTGAAACCTTCGGCCTCGCACTGCGTGCACAGCATGCCGTTCGACAGGTACAGGCCTTCGAGTGCGGTATTCGCCTTCGGATCGATCAGATTTTCGATCGTCAGCACGAAGCTGCGCTGCTGCGGCACGTCATGAATGATCAGCGAATCCGGGGTTTGCAGATAGTCCTTGTCGGCCAGCTCGCTGTCTTCGTTCAAAACGACCCGAATCAGTTTCAGGTTTTCGCCGGACAGGGTCAACGAGGTATCACTCGAACGGCTGGCAGGATTCCGGTACATAGTCAGCCTGGAAACGACGCGCGTGTTTTCCTCGTCCAGCGTAAAGTTCAGCTCGACGTGTTGAATCAGATAGTCCGGTACGGTGTAGTCTTTTAAATAAACGGTCCTGGGATTGGCGTCGCGCATGGTTGTAAGTTCAAAAAGTGATAGATACCGTGAGTGTAACGAAATCCCCGGCAAACGCAACTTTTTGCCGTGGAGAGTTCTCTATTGCATTGATCTCCTGCATCATGGCATGCCCATTCTTAAAGTCCGAGGAGAAATACGGCTATAATCAGGCGACCTATTGGGCTTGTTCATCTTCATCAGCCGCCTTATACAGTCTACCCATGAATCATTTTAAGAGCTTATCGACGAATCTTCTAAATGGCTTGCGCCTGGCGTGTTTCGGCAAATGCGACCTTGAACGCTTCACTTGCAACCGTGACCAGCTATTGCTGCTTCTGGTTGTCGGTCTGCTCTTGGAAATCGGCTCAGGCTACCTGCTGGTTCTGCCGAAGCCGGAATTTCAGATTTACGCGTTGCCGGTTTATACCTTTGATCTGGCGTGTTTTTTGATCGTGAGTTATTTGGCCGCGAAGATCATCCGGCGCGAGAACGCGATGTTGCAGATCGTTATCGTGATTTGCAGCCTGGCGCCGGTGTTGATCCTGCTGCAAACGGTGGCGCGTTATATCAAACAATATGAGTTTGCCGAATGGCCGGATCTCGGGCTGTGGTTCGAATGCCTGGTTGCCGTTTATCTGGTGATTCTGCTCGGCCGCGCGTTGTTTATGGTTTGTGGTCGGCTGCCTCTGGCCGCGATCAGCGCCGCGCTGGTGCTGTTGTCAATCGGCCCCGGCGAATGGTGGTTTGCCGACTACCGCGATTTTTGGTATCCGCCCGAACAACAGGAAGCACAAGAGGGCGACCCTGATGTAAGGTACAAGGCGCTGGATGCCGAAGCGCTGCTGTACCGGCAGCCGGTCCTGCTCGACGACACGTTGAGCCGTCTGCGTCCTGAGCGCAAGCAACACGTCGATCTGTTTTATGTCGGTTTTGCGGGGTTTGCGGCCGAAGACGTGTTTGCGCTCGAAGCGGACTATATCAAACGCTTGTTCGACGAGCACTTCGGCACCTCCGGGCATTCGGTGAGTCTGGTCAATCATCTCGATACGCTGGATGACACGCCGCTTGCGACCGCGACCAATCTCGAGACGACCTTGAAACGCATCGGCAAGCTCATGAACCGCGACGAAGACGTGCTGTTTTTGTATCTGACCAGTCACGGCGGCAGCGACCATACGCTGGCGGTCGAATTCTGGCCGCTGCCGTTGAACGACCTGACGCCCGAGCGGCTGAAGGCGATGCTCGATAAGGCCGGCATCAAATGGCGCGTGATCGTGGTGTCGGCCTGTTATTCCGGAGGCTTTGTCGATGCGCTGAAAGGGCCGAACACGCTGGTCGCGACCGCCGCGGCCGCCGACCGCACCTCGTTCGGCTGCGGCTCCGAATCGGATTTCACCTATTTCGGCGAAGCGGTGTTCAAGGAACAGTTGCAGCATCAATTGTCGTTGATTCCGGCGTTCAAGGCCGCCGCGGTTTCGATCGCCAAGCGCGAACAGCGGGAGCAACTGGAGGCGTCCAAGCCGCAATTGTCGGTCGGTCCAGCGATAGCGCCGCATCTTGCCGCGCTCGAAAAATCGCTGACCCGGCATCAATGCGAAGCCGAGCGGGGCAAGGCGAAGGCGTGCTGAATGCGCTAACTGGCGTCGAGCATTGTGCCAAACAATGTTACAATAGCCGCCATTCTCGACACCCGATTACCCGCTTACACATATTCATCAAATCCGGCGTTATGCCGCATCATGCGGCCGATACCGGCCAAGTCCGTTATAGCCTTAACCGAGCCAGCTGCCTCAATGCCTCAAGCTAATTTGCGCAAGGTTCCCTTGCCGTATTTCGCGGATAGTGCCGCGTTGTTTTCGTCGATCGCAGGAAAGCCCTGGGCGGTTTTTTTGGACAGCGGCTATCCGGCTTGCACGTTGGACCGTTATGATATTCTCGTGGCCGATCCGGTGTGCACCCTGGTCACAAAGGGAGGAATCACCGAAATTACCCGCGACGGCCACACCGTGCCGTCGGCAGCCGACCCCTTCGATTTGGTCAAGCATGAGCTGGGTAAAATCCGGCAGACGAAGAATGAATTGCCGTTTAAAGGCGGTGCAATCGGCTATTTCGCCTACGATCTGTCGAGACGGATCGAACGCCTGGGCAGCATCGCCGCCGATCTTGAGCATATTCCCGAGATGGCGGTCGGCATTTACGAATGGGCGGTCGTCGTCGATCATCGCGAGCAAAAAAGTTATCTGGCCGGCATCGCGCGCGACCCGGAATACTGGCAGAACCTGATCGATCGGTTCAGCCGCTTGCCGGATGAGCGCCCGGCGGCCGCGTTCCGGGTGCTCGGCGCGATCAAGGCCAACATGGACAAGGCCGGTTATTTCCGGGCTTTTGATCGAATCAAACATTACCTGGCCGAAGGTGATTGTTATCAAATCAATCTTTCGCAGCGGTTTTCGGCTTCGTGCGCGGGCGATCCGTGGACGGCTTATCGTAAACTGCGCGAATTGAATGCCGCACCGTTCAGCGCCTATCTGAATCTGCCCGATGCGCAGGTGCTGAGTTCATCGCCCGAATGTTTTTTACGTTTGATCAACGGCAAGGTAACCACCAAACCAATCAAAGGCACGCGGCCGCGCAAGGCGGACGAGAACGAGGATCTTCGGCAAATGGAGATTCTAAAGAACAGCCCGAAGGACCGCGCCGAAAACCTGATGATCGTCGATCTGTTGCGCAACGACATCGGCAAGACCTGCAAGCAGGGATCGGTCAGGGT